>Ga0364859_10074_pt1 | contig 70900 bp, 46 predicted proteins | sample ExccelAu500001D3_FD_206911 | JGI IMG/M metagenome (GOLD analysis project Ga0364859, IMG submission 206911) | Enriched cells from Trout Bog Lake Hypolimnion, Wisconsin, USA - BchlTB.Aug20.5000.01 .D3 | ecosystem: Environmental > Aquatic > Freshwater > Lake > Hypolimnion/Profundal zone | place: USA... | reverse complement strand
ATAGCGAAAAAATTGTTCAATGACTCTTAAAAAGCAAACCCAAATCCTATATTAGCGATAGGCCCTCCACCCTTGATCGGTGAATTAAAACTTTCATTCTGAGTAACTCCATTTTTTACAGCTGTAACTTCAAAAACCGGATTATTCATGGCTAAACTCCAGCCAAGCTCCCATCTGAAGAAAAATAATTTACCATATTTCCCGCCAACTTTTAGATTTAATGAATTAATGCCGATGTTAGCTGCCCCTTTTTGGGTCGTACCGTCAGACGTGAAAGTTACATTTTTTGTAACATCAAGACCCATTCTGCTGTATCCAAAACCACCATAAAAACCTCGTCCTTCCTTAAAAAAATAGTAATCTGCAAAAATACCAAAATTGGAATAGGTCACTGTAGTAGAATTCGAACTTAAAGGAAGATAGCTAAAATCTATATCCGCAGCTAGTCTTTTACTCATCAGCGGAGTAACATATTCAAGATTTAATCCGACTACCTGGGGATAACCAATCTTTAAACCAATACTAACCGGGCGTTCCTGTCCTGATACATTCGAATTCATAGCAAGAATTAACAGCAAAATGCCAATTAGGCTAAACTTCAAAAATAGATTTCTCATGAGTATAAATTTAAGATTTTCCTACTCGTTGGTTTTTCGGAAACGACCTCCTACTCTATTATATGGATTTTCGGAAAACTCCAATATAATTATATTTTAAAGCAAATACCGGACTAAAACAGCTTAATTATTTTTATTTAGATTAAAAACAAATAATAGCCGTGTTTTGTTCTGAATTTTTCCGAAAATAGGTGGTCAATTTCTGAGATTAAAGAATATTATTTAAATTTTAATTAGATGGAACATAATTGGTGAGTTTTGGACTTCCTGATCAAAAAAAAGAATCCTATAAAAGTAAGCTTATCAGTTAACCAAACAATAAGGTCAGTTAATCCTGAATATTTCTAAATGATTCAATAGGACTAAAACAATGATTTCTCCAGTATTATGATTTTCAATTCATTTGAAATGTCTACTTTTAGATTTTCAACCCGAGTATTTGTTAAAAAAAGTGTTAAATGAAAGCTATCCAATCCATTTTACTCTTCACTATTTTTGTTTGCATTATAGATTGTTATCAGCCTCCTGAGGCCCTTAGGTCCATTAAAGATATTGAAAAGGCTTTCCAAAATGGCAATTTTAGTCAGACAATTAAATGGTCCGATTCCATTTTAAGATGCTGCAATACTGATACTTTAACAACTTTCCGGCTGAATTCGATATTAGACATGGCCAGACGGATTAAAGCTGACTTTACGATGACTGCTTCGGAAACAGACACCCTTTTAAAGAAAGAAGTGGGGAATTATACACCATCTGAAAGAGAGCTTTGGGAGCGGAATAACTGGCTTGAATTCAGGATGATCGATGGAGAAAAGCATTATTTTAAAAGAGCTGTTTCCAATCTGATTTTAATTCTAAAAAGCAAACAGCCGACCCGGCAGGGTGAGCAGATTTTGGATTTGCAATCGAGGTTCTGCCTGGAACATTCCCGTAAGGTAATCGTGGCAGCAGGAGTTTCCGGGAAACCGGTTATTCCTGTAAAACTCAAAATTAATTATCAATTAACCGTCAAAGCGGATGCCGTTCCTGCCGGAGAAATTATCCGTTGCTGGCTTCCCTGGCCACATGAGAATCATTCGCGTCAGACTAATGTTAAACTCCTTAAAATGGTTCCTGAGTCTTACCGGATTGCACCTGATTCGGTGGAGCAGCGATCAGTTTATTGCGAACAAAAGGCAATAAAAGGGAAGCCAGTAATATTTAATCTTCAGTTTGAGTATGTATCAATGGCACAGTATTTTGATTTAAATAGAATGAAGGTTGTCCCGACCGCTATACCCAATTCAATCTTTAAAAGATATACTGCAGAGCAATATCCGCAGATTGTATTTACCGATGAAATCAGGCGTTTGTCTGACAGTATTACCAGAGGCACTTCCAATCAGGCAGAAAAGGTGCGGAAAATTTATTATTGGATCAATGACCATATTATCTGGACTGGTGCTTTGGAGTATTCCATCATACCCTTTATTCCTGGTTATGTATTGGCCAACAGACGTGGTGATTGCGGTATGCAGACTATGCTCTTCATGGCCATGGCACGGTACCAGCATATACCGGTAAAGTGGCAAAGCGGATGGATGATGCATCCCCACGAGGTAAACCTGCACGATTGGTGTGAGGTTTACGATGACGGACTGGGGTGGGTACCGCTTGATATGTCGTTTAACCTTCAGAAGTCAGATAGCCTCCCCGAGAAAGAGTTTTATATCAGTGGGATAGATGCCTACCGGCTGATTATCAATGACGGAATCGGAAGCAGGTTGGTCCCGGATAAGAAATTTACTAGAAGTGAACCTTTTGATTTTCAGCGTGGTGAAGTTGAATGGCAGGGAGGGAACCTCTATTTTGATCAATGGGATTATCATATGGATGTAGCGTATTTGTAACTTGAAGTAAAACTGATCTGCATTCCCATACCCCGCAGAAAAATACTATTTTTGTATAAATCGCAGATGTAAATCCACCAACGAATTTCTTATGAAATCTATTTTCACCCTTTCCGTTTCAATGCTGACACTGCTGATGAGCTGTCAATCAAATCCTGTGGCACCCCTGCAAACTGAAATTGACAGCATTTCCAAACATTGGGCACCAGACAGACGGACAGGGATCTGTAACTTCGCCATAAGTAATAGGAGAGGAGCAGAGGTTATTTTAAAAGGGGAAACCATGTTTGCCGGTGCCAGGACCAAGGTTTTACAATTGTTAAGCAGCAAAGGTTTTTCGGTGATTGACAGCGTGATCATTCTTCCGGATACACTACATCTTGAAAAAACCTGGGGATTGATTACTTTAAGTGTTGCCAATATGCGAAGCAAACCGGCCCATTCGTCAGAGATGGTTTCACAGACGATTATGGGTACTCCGGTCCGCATTTTGAAAGATGGTGATGGATGGGTGTTGATTCAGACTCCTGACCAGTATATTGGCTGGACCAATAAATCGGCAGTTCAACAGATGAGTCGTACGGAAATTCTAAAATGGCGGAAGGCAGACCGGCTGATCTTTAAAGGAGGCGAAGGTAATATCTTTGGCGATCTTCAAAGAACTGCGGTAATGAGTGACCTGGTTGCCGGTGCCATTCTTGTTAAAACATCTGAAGGCCAGGATTATGCTGCGGTTATTTTACCCGACGGGCGATCCGGATATGTTTCAAAACAGAACTGGTTCAGCTTTGATCATTGGAAAGATACGGTTTCTTTGAGTGCAAGCCGAATGATTGTCAGCGGCAAACGACTAATGGGCTTTCCGTACCTTTGGGGTGGTACATCATCGAAAGGAATGGATTGCAGCGGATTTGTGAAGACAGTCTGTTTTTTAAATGGAGTCGTTCTGGAGCGTGATGCTTCTCAACAATTTCATCACGGATTGCAAGTGGACATTAGCGCAGGATGGGAAAAGCTGCAAAAGGGTGATTTGCTCTTTTTTGGGTCAAAAGAGCCTTTCAGAGTAACCCATGTGGGCATGTATATCGGTGACAGCGAATTAATTCATGAATCAGGCAGCGTACATATAAATAGTCTTGATCATACTAAAGTCAATTACAACGATGAGCTGAAGGAAAATCTGGTTGGAGCTAGAAGGATCATCGGATGTTCTCCCGAACAGGGATTGTGGCCCATTCGGAATCACCCTTGGTATTGAATTCTGATCGGTTTTAAAACTAACTTTCAGTATATCAAAATCTTAAGAATTAGCTTTCAATCTAAGAGCCTTCAGCCTAAACCCCTGAAATTATTACTTCAAATTTTAATCTTATGAGTAACAGACGCAATTTTTTAAAATATAGCGGTTTAGCTGCCGGTTCACTACTCTTGCCCGCTCCAATGCCGGCAGCAAAAGGTTGTCCTTCTGTCTTTAAAAAATCAGGGAAATCAACCAGGATGAAATTGAGGTTCCGTCCTTACGAATTGCAGCTCAGACATGTCTTCACGATTGCCAATAATTCAAGAACCACTACTCCCGTCATGCTTACTGAGGTAGAGTTTGACGGAATCATTGGATACGGCGAAGCCAGTATGCCTCCTTACCTTGGTGAAAGCCATAAATCGGCCGCTGAGTTCTTATCTAAAGTTGATCTCTCCTCGTTTAACGATCCTTTTGAGCTTGATGATATTATTCATTACATCGACAGCCTGGCAGCCGGAAATTATGCGGCCAAAGCCTCGGTAGATATTGCCTTGCACGATTTAATCGGGAAAATATTGGGACAACCCTGGCATAAATTGTGGGGTCTAAATCCGTTAAAGACACCAAATACCAGTTTTACGATTGGAATGGATACCCCAGAGGTGGTAAGGGAGAAAGTTCGTGAAGCAGATACTTATAAAATTTTAAAAGTCAAACTGGGACGTGACAACGATAAGGAGATGATTCAGACGATCCGTTCCGTAACGGATAAACCAATCTGTGTGGATGTCAATCAGGGTTGGAAAGACAAACATATGGCACTCGACATGATCCATTGGCTGGCAACTCAGGGAGTGGTTTTCGTAGAACAGCCCATGAGCAGGCTTGCGGTCGATGATATGGCCTGGCTGACGGAAAACAGCCCGCTACCTACCATGGCTGATGAGGCTGTGCAGACCGTTTACGATGTGCTTTCTGTTTATAAAGTATACTCAGGTATCAACATCAAATTAATGAAATGCGGAGGGATGCGAAATGCCCATAAAATGGCCGATATGGCTAAGATTTTAGGAATGAAGGTGATGATCGGTTGTATGACCGAAACCTCGTGTGCTGTTTCTGCAGCTGCCCAACTGTCTCCCATGGCTGACTGGGCAGATCTTGACGGTAACTTATTAATAAGTAACGATATTTATGATGGGGTAAAGGTGGTCGATGGGAAAATGACACTTTCACAACTCCCGGGAATAGGGATTCGTATGAAATCCAAATAGGCTGTTGTACGCAAAACGAAATATCCCTGAAAATCTTCAGTCTCAAATGCCAGGGTAGCATGATGACGAATAAATAGCAGTCACCCGATTAAAAATCTAATGGATATACTCTTTGGAAGGGAATGTTAAATGTTTAAGTGATTCCGGGTCATCCTGAAGACTTTTGGAAGCAGCCTCATGTACGATCTCCATCAACCTGAAGAGCTCTTTCATGTTGTTCTGGTAGGTCCTGTTTCTGTTCTCTTTCTTCTGGACGTATTTAAGAAGTTCATCGTGAACCTCATTGATCTGATTGGACAAACCGATTATCTCCTCCAACGTTGATTCAGGACAATTGGCCGCTTTTAAAAAATGCCTTTTATCATTGATCAGGTTAACTGTTTTTTCCAGAAATACCCGTAACTCGGGATAGTTGTGTTTCACCTTTTCCATGGCTACATATCCAAATGTTTCGCATAAATCCGAATCATAGGGAAAAGCTTTCTGCAGGTAGAAACGGAAAATAAGGAAGAAGTTTTTGATTTGCTCTGTCAGGTTATCCAGATCCAGTTTATAATTATAAGTAATACTATCTGTCTCAGGTTCCCACGGATGGGCCTGAACTTCATAGAATAATGCTTTAAATTTGTAAATAAATCCCTGATCCATACCCGTACTACTACCTTTCATGGCCGGAAACTTATCTTTTAAATGCTTTTTGAAATCGGATGCTATTTTGAGCAATTCACGTTCGGGGTATGATGCGATATTCATAATATTCAGTGTTAGAATTTATGACTACAACCTAATAACGAAATAACAACTTTATTGCAATTATCACTGGGAAACAATCTATTGGAAGATTTAAACCAGTTCAAACCAGGATCATAATTATTCTTCAGGATAGGATCACCTTTTAGAATCGTTATAAAGATACGATGAAAATGACGATTTTATTTGGTTTTAATCAAATATTTTCCAGCATTTTAACGGGTATTAAAATTTTTTAGCGATTTTACATTTAAAACTCAGGTGTGGAACTGAAGGGAATACGCTATCCAATATGTTTCCAATAGTTCTATTTTCTGGAACTATTGAAGGATAAAATGATAGGTGATCGTTCCTTTCTGAAAGGCAGGAGCTTTCTGATCTGTATTGAAGCTGGCAGCCACTGCTGCCTTTCTGGCGGCCTCGAGTAAATCGGGATCTACCGTATTGGATCCTTTTACACCAGGCAAAGCTTTGGTCACTTTCCCATATTTATCGACTGTGACTTCAACGACAACAACTCCGGCCTCATTCCCCGGGAATGCAGGTTTCGGAAGAGAACGGGCATTACGACCTGAAAGATTAAATGAAATGCCTTTGCCTTCTCCGCCTCCAAGACCATACTGATTTGCCCCGGGTGTGCCATTTGGGCTCCCCTGATTGCCGCTCCCATAGGTATTCCCCTGGCTGGTACTTAATGAACCATTATCGGTCTTCCCACCTCCAAAAGCATTCTTAGCCCTGGAGTTTATGGCTCCTATTTTTCTCTCCTGATCCTGCCTTACACGATTTTCTTCGGCCTCCTGTTTTTGCTTTACATAGGCTTCATCTCTCTTTTGCTTCTCCTCCCGTATCTTTTCTTTCTGGTCTTCAGCAAGCTTTAATTTTTTCTCGATGGCTATTTTTTTCCTCGCATTGGCTGCAATGGAAACTGTTTTTTCATACTCCTGCGTGAGTAAATCCTCATCTCCTTTATCCTGGGATTTGGAGGATGGGAGTGGCCGGCTAACGGGATGCGAAGCAGGTGCAATTTTTTTAGTTGCAGCCACAGTTTCAGGAGCATTTGCGGCTGAAGGTTCTTCCAGACCGAGTCCGGTATCCGAATTACCAAAATCGACCAGGAAGCCCTCCTCTTGTTTTGGTGGATAAGGCAATACCAACCCCATATAGAAGAGAAACAGCAATAATACCGTATGAATCAAAACTGTTGCAATAACTCCTGATTTCTGGCTATCGGTAAATGTCATATCAATTTTTACAATTTAATACGGGCAAAAATAAGAATTCCATCTGTAATTATTTTGTTTTCCATTGACCAACTTGGATAGTCCTGCCCTAATTAAATGCTGATTCCAGTTTGTGATGACCGGATCAGGTCTATTCCAAATGAATCCTGAACCGGTAATTAATTATTGGGTTGTTGAATTATTCATGGGATCTGCTCTCATGGGAACCTTAACCTGAACTTTCTTTGAACGATAATGTTTAAATAAATCGCTCAGGGTATTGAATTCTTCTTTATACGAAAGACCAATACCTTGTTTGTAGAGTGAGGTATCATAAATTAAATCATCGTTTGTCCGATTGTAGGCCTTTAGTTGTAATTTACCTGATTTATTGAGCTTTACAAATACTTCAACCTCACCGACCACCGGATTTGTGGCGTTTGACTGCAAATTGCTGTTGTTCCCGATATTGCCGTTTATCGTTACCCTGTCGTTAAGAATTTGTGTACTGAGCGCAACCTCCATTTGGTTGGCATTTACCTGATCACCGGGACGGTAATTAAATCCGATATCGAAATCATTACTAATCTGGCTTAACCAGTTGGAAAGTTGATTTGACAAGATATCTGAGGTGGTCGAGCCTACCATGCTAGTGGTACTAGACTGGAAATCCTGTCTTCCCCTGAGGTATTCCGGCGTAAAGAACTGTCCCATAACCAATAAGGAAACCATTTGCCGGTTGATATCGTCCTGAGTACTGATAAACTGCTCGAGCTCATCCTTGGTCCTTTCGTCAGCTGTTGGAAAATCGATAGCAAATTTCACAGCCGGATTAAGTAATTTTTTGGACAGGTTGATCTTACATTGTACCGGAATCCGGCGTGAATTATCATTTTGGTTGTAATTAAGCAAAAGATAGTTAATCGGAGCTTTTATGGTATAAAGAGCATCGAGATCAACTATAGCGCCATAAGGGTCCCCATTCCATGAAATAAGCCCCCCTGGGACGATATGAAATTTCTTGAGAAGCACGTTTTGCAATGTGAATATGTAATCACCCTTTTCGATCTTGTAATCCCCATACATTAAGAAATTACCCTCCTTATCGTACTTAAACCGAAGGTCACCCGAACCATATCCATTGATTGCATCACCTACGGTGGAACGAAAAAGCAATTGTACCTTGGCATCGGGAGTGGCAGCAATATCAAGATTTATCTCAAGACTTCCGGAGTTGGGATTTCTGGCTATTTGTGTATTTTTTTGCTGAAGAGTGTCTGCACTTATAAACCGTATAAAATCGTATTCATTGACTGATTCCGGATTCTCAAACGGCACATTGATCTGGGTTCCCGGTTTAGATTTTAACATAATATCAAGACGGATATCAGCTATTTTCCCATAAATTTTAATGGAACCTGCCCCGTGAGCAAGGCCATAAAAGTAATTGTTGTCGGCAGGCGCTGTGTTTAGGACCAGGATATTGTCTGTCGTAGCAGTCATATCGTAGGTCATGTGATTGAATAAGTTGTGGGTGATTACTCCATTGAACCGTGCCTTATTTTTTTCGCTGTCTGAAACCAGTATATTTTTAAAATTTATGGAGTCTCCCGAAAATCTGACGGTATCATTCAATGAATAAGTCACTTTTGTATAATCGATGCCAATTTTTGCGTTGGTGACCGCCACCTTGCCATTAAACTTAGGCTCTGAAAGTTTTCCGGTAATGTCGACTACTCCATTCCCCCTCCCTTCAACCTTATTGGCAAAACTACCTAAAATCGGAAGCAACGTTTCAAGCGGATAATCATTGAAAGAGGTGTGGTAATTGAGGCTGTCACTCCCTGGCTGGTAATATCCCTTCAGGTCAAACCCCGTCTTTGAATCTTTAACAAGTTGCAAAGTCGTATTTAACTTGGCATGCTCCTGGTCCCAGCTGTTTTCAAGAAGAATATCCCCAAAGTTCTTTTCCAGGTATGTAAAGTCTGATACTTTCATATGACTCGTCAGAAAAAGGGTATGATAGGGATCTGCTATCGCTGTTGTCCCATTTAATTCGCCGTATATCCCAACTTCTTCTCCAAGCAACAAGTCAAGATTGCTCAATTTGACTTTGGTAAACTCAACATTGATCTGATCGGAAGAATTATCGGCAACTTTCCCGAAAATTCTGAACTTTTCCTGCTTATGGTGTATACTAAAGTTGTCGATTGCAACGGAGGTAGAATCAAGGTGTAGGTGACTTTTTTCGATTTGCCATAAAGAGTCAGCCAGCCATATTTTTGATGGATTCAAATAAAAGTCGGCCAGGTTATCACCCCGTTTATTCTTCGTAAAAATACCCAGAAAATCTATTTTCCCGGAGTAGGTTGGAACTGCTGTATTATTCCAGGTAATGGTAGTATTTAGACTGTCACTCACGAGTTTGTTATTTATAGAGAAATTCTCTACTGCAACAGCTCCTCCCATTAATGCATCCTTAGTCCCAATTCTGAAAATCCAGTTATTCCCGATATTCCGTGAATTGATTGAAAGCCCTTTTGCCTGATGTTTATTAAACTGCAGTTCATTAACTGTTCCGTCCAGATTTAGGACCTTCTTGTCTGAGTCGATGCTTCCACTAAGAACTACCGGTGATTTAACAACCAATCCAGGCACTAAGAAACTGCCCAGTTCTTCGGCTTTTTTTATCCGAATATCGAATTTAAATGCATTTTTACCGGTTGAAGCCCTGTCGGAAAAAGGTAGTCGTGCTGAAGGGAGATAGTGATGCAGATAATCTCTGAAAGTGAGGTCGAATTCTCCAAAATGGTATTTGCCGTCAATAGTAGCATCAGCAATGTCGGATCGCAGCGTAATACTGTTTTTTTCATCACTGTTTTCCGTTTTCAGCAGGAAATCATGAATTTCGAGCGTTTTATTATCCCGGACAAATTTGAATTTCTGAAGGTTGATTTTCCCATTAATATTGTCAATCCGATTTCCGGAAAAATTGGCACTTACATGTAGCGAGAGATCTGCAACCTTTCTCTCTTTTTCCAGGCCAAGAATTACCAGATTTGCCTTCTCCACGGTTGACGCAAAATTAAATTCAGGGATCGCCCCTTCAAAGTCGGCCTTTCCCGAAAAGTTCATTTTCAGATTGTTATCCTTTACATTCAACTCACCTTCGAAACTTCTATCGCGTGCCTTTCCATTGACATAGATCGAATCAATTCGGTAATTATTAAAATAAAGACTGTCTATATTTCCGTCGATCAAAGCATCGAATTTTTTATTTCCAGATCTTGACCCATTTATCTTAATCTCCAGGGTGACAGCTCCAAGCGGTGTATAATCCAGTAATTTGCCGGCCTGGAAAGAGGTTGCTTTTACACTTCCCTGGAAATCAATTACCCCTGATCCTTTTGGACGAATAGCGATGTCTGTAGATAATTTGCCCAGACTGCCATCCAAGGTTCCATATGCCACAAAATCTGAAGGAAAGCCGCTAAAATTCCCATGGTAGGTGAGCCTGCCACCGGTAAGCAGCTCCTCTGGAATTTTGATATATCTTTTAGGCGAGCTGTCAGGCATCCGTATTGTAGACAAATCATTGAAATCAAATGTGTTATTATACATTTTGAAGAATATAAATGTATTGCTCCAATCGGGCAGGCCTCGGAGCTCAAGATCTGCGTTTACCTCAGTCCCTTTTCCTATTTTAAAATTGATCTTTTTAAATTTCAGATTACTCAGTGATCCTTTCAGCCCACCCGAGAATTGTATTGGTTCATTCATTCCCCACAACTCGGGAATAACATAAGACAAGTCCGTTAGTGAAAGGATCGATTCTTTAAAGTCACCGTCAATAACATAGCGATTTGTAAGAGTCTGACTCTTTTCCAGGTATAGTGAATCCATCCCGAATAGCTTGTTGTTGGAAATTTTTATTTTACTTGCCTCAATGTGTGAATGATTTGAAACCAGTGTCATGTCTGTCAGCTCAAACCCATTCGGATCAATCCGTCCTGCAAATCTGAGATCTCCAATCGCAAGACCCGATTTTTCATACACTGAGGCATTATCCAGGAAAAAAGTCGTTATTGAATCATTAAAATGGACATTTACAATGGAAAGGTTTAATTTAGTGATATCCAGATTATTAAAGTTTATTCCGTTCATCAGGGTATCCTTCACGGTAAGATCTTTGTACCTGATTCTGGAATTGAGAAAATAAAGATTATTAAAGGTAATTTGCCAGGGATGAATAGAATCAGCCTTTGAATCTGAGGACCCCAGCAGAAACTGGTAATTGTATCCTTTTATTCCTTTTAAAATATTTATATTCGAATTTTCGAAGTAGAGATCACCAAAGTGAACTTTCCGTTCAAAAAGCTTTAAACTGTCAATACTTAGTTTGACATTGCCGATTGAAAATAGTGGGTTCTGATCCTGATCCTCGATGACCACTTTCTCCAGAACAATACGTTTAAACAAAGAAATATTCACACCGCCAACACTGATCCTGGCTTTAAAAGTACTGGATAATTGATCAGTAAACCATTGAGCGGCAATTGTCTGAACTTTCGTAGACCGGAAGAGAAGGTATACTCCTCCAAACAGTAAGGTGAGCGTAAGTATGACGTAAAGTAATATTTTAAACCTTTTTTTGATACTTTTGAATTTTAATTGAAAACAAATATATTTTTGAACAAATACTTCTATTTTGACTTTTTAAAAATAGCACTTTTTAAAGTCTGTTTAAAGGGGTAATTTCACAAAGTGATCAAAACGGGATAAATAATGGTAATGGGGAAAAGCGATGATGTCATAATACTTGGAATAGAATCTTCATGCGATGATACTGCAGCAGCTATAATTTGTAATGACTTGATTATAAGTAATGAAGTTTCTGGCCAGGCAGTTCATATGGCTTACGGCGGGGTTGTTCCTGAACTTGCATCCCGAGCCCACCAACAGAATATTGTTCCTGTAGTTGACCTTGTTATAAAGAAGGCAGGAATTTCAGTTGAGCAGATATCTGCTGTTGCATTTACCAGAGGGCCGGGATTGCTTGGATCTTTGCTCGTCGGTACTTCTTTTGCCAAAGGTTTTGCCCTTGCCCGAAACATACCCTTAATCGAAGTCAATCACCTTCAGGGACATGTTCTTGCCCATTTTATTCAGGAAAGATCGGTAGAATACAGGAAACCTGGCTTTCCTTTCCTGTGTTTATTGGTCTCAGGTGGTAATTCACAAATCATTATAGTACGTGATTACCTCGACATGGAGGTTATCGGACAAACGATCGATGATGCAGCGGGTGAAGCTTTCGATAAATGTGCAAAAGTGATGGGATTACCATACCCGGGTGGCCCGTTAATTGACAAATTAGCCCGGGAGGGTAATCCAAAAGCTTTTGTATTTGCTAAACCACGCATATCCGGATTGGATTATAGTTTTAGCGGTTTAAAAACATCATTCCTCTATTTTATTCGTGACAGGATCGCAGAACATCCAGAGTTCATAAATGAGAATAAGGCTGACATTTGTGCCTCGCTCCAGGAAACCATTATTCAGACATTGATGTCAAAAGTTATCCTGGCAGCTAATGAAACTGGCATCCGGACAGTAGCAGTTGCCGGAGGGGTCTCCGCAAATTCCGGATTACGTAAGGCATTGCTCGATGCGGCTGTCAAGTATGATTGGGAAATGCATATTCCCCCGTTCAAATTTACAACCGATAATGCGGCTATGATTGCTATTACAGGCTATTATAAATATCTGAAAGGGGAATTTTCATCTCACGATGCAGTACCCTACTCCCGTGTAACCTTAAAGTAAAAGATTAAATATCAAAATATAATCTTCATAAATATTGCATTTTAAGGCAAAAGAAATCCGGAGCTAAATTTTTAACTCCGGATTTCCTGCAAGATCAAAAGGGATTACCAGGCAAACATGGGGAAACCTTCCATCATTTGATTCGCCCTTCCGCGAACGTCTGCAATAACGCTTTCATCCTCAGGATTCTGAAGCACCTCGTCAATTAAATCAACGATTAATGCCATATGCTCTTCTTTCATGCCTCGTGTGGTGATGGCCGGAGTGCCGACGCGTAAACCGGAAGTTAGAAACGGAGATCTTGAATCGAAGGGAACCATATTTTTGTTAATGGTTATATCTGCGAGTACGAGTGCATTTTCAGCCTTTTTCCCGGTAAGATCTGGGAATTTGGTCCGGAGATCGATGAGCATAGAATGGTTATCAGTCCCGCCGGAAATCACTTTGTATCCTTTATCGATAAAGGCCTTGGCCATTACTTTGGCATTTTTCTGAACCAATATCTGGTAATCTTTATATTCAGGTTCAAGCGCTTCGCCGAATGCAACTGCCTTGGAGGCAATTACATGTTCCAATGGACCACCCTGAATTCCGGGGAAAATAGCAGAATCCAACAACGATGACATCATCTTTAATTCACCCTTCTTGGTAGTCAGACCCCATGGGTTCTCAAAATCCTTTCCAAGGAGAATAATTCCCCCACGCGGCCCTCTAAGTGTTTTATGGGTTGTGGAAGTCACAATGTGAGCATATTTAACCGGATTATCCAATAAACCGGCGGCGATCAATCCTGCCGGATGTGCCATATCCACCATGAAAATAGCTCCGATTTTATCTGCAAGGTTACGCATCCGCTGATAATCCCATTCACGTGAATAAGCTGAAGCTCCTGCAATGATCAATTTAGGCCGCTCTTTTAAAGCAACATCCTCCATCATGTCATAATCCACCAAGCCGGTGTCTTCTTTGACAGAATAAGCAATTGGATGGTATAATAAACCTGAGGAGTTAACCGGTGAACCGTGCGAAAGGTGACCTCCATGGGATAAATCAAGTCCCATAAAGGTGTCCCCCGGTTTGAGGACCGTCATTAATACAGCCATATTTGCCTGCGCACCTGAGTGTGGCTGAACATTTGCATATTCTGCTCCGAAAAGTTTTTTCAAACGGTCGATAGCAAGTTGTTCGGCTTCATCAATAAACTGACATCCACCATAATAGCGATGGCCTGGGTAGCCTTCGGCATATTTATTGGTCAGACAGGAACCCATTGCCGCCATCACCTGTTCTGAAACAAAATTTTCAGAGGCGATCAGTTCAATCCCATGAAGCTGCCGTTGTCTCTCTTTCTCAATGATTTCAAAAATCTGTGTATCCTTCTTCATTCTTTAAACTTTGGATAAATTTTAGGTGCAAATTTACTGTTATTCTTCCGAAAACCGAACCAATTCTGTCCGATAGGCATTAAAAATAGTTGACTTTGAGATAAACCCGATATATTTCCTGTTGTTGATAACAGGCAGATTCCATACGCCGCTATCATTGAATTTTTTCATTACGCTTTCCATTTTCTCATCCGGGGCAATAATTTCAGGAGGCATGATCATCAAATCTTTAACGAGTGTGGTCGAATATCGTTCCTTGTCAAACATAAATTCTCTGATATCATCCAGAAGTACAACGCCGCAAAAATTTCCCTTATGATCGATAACCGGGAATAAATTACGCTTCGACTTGGAAACTATCTTAACCAATTCCCCAAGTGTACTTTCAACATCTATTGTCTGGTGATCGATTTCAATCACATTCTTCAGTTTTAGAAGTGTCAGTATCGCCTTGTCTTTATTATGTGTGATCAATTCACCACGTTTTGCCAGTCGCAAATGATAGAGAGAGTGGGGCAGTAATGGCTTAATGGTGAGGTAGGCTGTGGCTGATGTGACCATCAACGGTATCATCAGCCCAAACCCGCCGGTAATTTCCGCAATCAGAAAAATAGCTGTCATAGGTGACTGCATGACAGCTGCCATCATCCCTGCCATCCCCGCAAGGGCAAAATTCCTGGCAGAAACCAGATCCCCATCCAGATTAAGAATCGAAGAGACAAGAAATCCGGCCATTCCTCCCAGGAAAAGGGAAGGGGCAAAGATTCCTCCGCTTCCTCCGGCCCCGGTTGTTGTTGCAGATGTGATTATTTTAACGAGCATGATTAAAAAGATCATGCCAATTAATATGAACTTGTCGTCCTTAAATCCTACAAAAAGTGAGTTATTCAGAATATTCGAACCACTATCCGTAAGAATCTGATCAATACTAAAATATCCTTCTCCCCAAAGTGATGGAAATAAAAATATAAACACTCCAAGTACTATTCCCCCGATAAGTACTTTGAAGTAAGGGTTGTTTATTTTTCGAAACCGTCCTTCAACAAATAAATTTCCCTGCGTGAAAAGATAGGAAAACAGACCACAAAAGATTCCTAAAACAATGTACCAGGGAATATTTGCTACATTAAATGCTTTATCAATTTGAAAATCAAAGTGATGTGCGCTTCCCATGAGAAAATATGCCAGGGAGGCTGACATTGATGCCGAGATCATCAATGGAAGCAATGAGGCCATCGACATATCAAGCATTAAAACTTCGATAGCAAATAGCATTCCGGCAATGGGCGCCTTAAAAATTCCGGCAATCGCCCCGGCAGCTCCACATCCAATTAATACCGTCATGGTGTGGTAACTGAGGTTAAACCTCCGGGCAATATTCGATCCGATTGAAGCACCGGTCAAAACAACTGGCGCTTCGGCTCCAACTGAACCTCCAAATCCGATGGTTATTGTACTGGAAATAATTGAGGTAAACATGTTATGTGCACGCATTCGACCTCTTTTATTGGCAATGGAATCAAGAACCTTTGTTACTCCATGGCCGATATCATCTTTTACAAAATATCTTACGTACAAAACGGTTATCAGAATTCCTATTCCCGGATATGCAAGGTACTGATAACTCTCCGAATAGGAGGTGAAGTTTTGCGTTAAAAATTTACCAAGATGATAAATCAGATTTTTCAGGATAATTGCAGCAAATCCACTTAGTAAACCAACCACGAAACTTAATATAAGCAGCATCTCGCGCTCGTTGAGATGTTGCATTCGCCAGGTGCTGATATAGGTGGTTATTGAGATAAATTTTTTCATTATTCTGCAAAATTAGCTTTATTCCCGAGACAAAATGGATCCGGCTATGTGATTCCGCTTTCAATAAAACCACTTTTAGAAATTAAAATATGACTTCTTTCAAACCGAAGTTCGGACCTTTATTTTTGATTTTAAGACTATTTTTCCTGATGAAAAACAACAAATTATCTAAAAAAGTTGTATATTTAACTAATTATTAGATTTTGTCTCAATATATTCTTAATAATCAATGCCATGAAATCTTCTTTTAAACAAAAAAGTGGCACCTTCCTGTCGGAATATATCATTGATTATCTCGCGAAAAATCCATTAGGCAGAATTGAAAGTTTATTGCGTACAGCTACGCTGTTTGATATTCGCGGTAATCATACACAAATGATTCAAACCACGAGACGAAAAATTAATGATGGAGGAAGGTGGTCCAAATTCTATCAGACTTTTTTTACCGATTTGGACAGAAACGTTCTAAAGAAATTTGTGAATAATCTGGTCCTTAAAAGTATTTTGACAAATTCACTTAGGATCAAAAACCGTGAGAAATTTGGGATTAATATCCCCTGGGCTGTTTTACTCGATCCCACATCGGCATGCAACCTGAAATGCACCGGGTGTTGGGCTGCTGACTATGGAAAGATCTCTTCACTTGATTATGAGATCATGGATCGGATCATTTGTGAATTTAAAGAATTGGGTACTTTCTTTTTCATTTTTTCGGGAGGGGAGCCATTGATTCGGAAAAATGATATCATTCGGCTTTGTGAAAAGCATGGTGACTGCTATTTTTCTTGTTTTACCAATGGTGCCCTGATTGATAATGATTTAGCTCGTGAGATCCGTCGGGTTGCCAATTTTGCCCCGGCTTTGAGCATTGAAGGATTTGAGGAAGAAACCGATTTGCGACGCGGAAACGGAACTTACCGAAAGGTGATTGAAGCTATGGATGTGCTGAGAGATAACGGGATTCTGTTTGGATGCAGCACGTGTTATCACCGAAAGAATGCAGAAGTTATGGGATCAGAGGAATTTGTTGAATATATGATCGAAAAAGGGTGTCGATTTGCCTGGTATTTTACCTATATGCCGGTGGGTTCCAGTGCTGTTCCAGACCTGATTGCGACACCTGATCAACGCAAATTCATGTACTTCCGGCTTCGGGAGATGAGGAAGGAAAAACCGCTTTTTCTCATGGATTTCTGGAATGACGGAGAATTTGCAGGTGGGTGTATTGCTGCCGGAAGAAGGTTCCTTCATATTAATGCAAACGGAGATGTTGAACCATGTGCTTTCATACATTATTCCACTATAAATATTTATAATGCTACTGCGAAGGAAGTTTTAAGTCAGCCACTTTTTATGGAATATCGAAAACGGCAACCTTTCAATCAAAATATGTTGCAACCTTGCCCTTGTCTGGATAATCCGCAACAGCTTAGAGAAATGGTTAATGCTGCGAATGCACGTCCAACCCAGTTAAAGGATTTCGAAACTGTTGAAGAACTAACTTCAAAATGCGATGAAGCGGCAAAAGCCTGGGCGCCAGTAGCGGATCGACTTTGGCGGGAGAAGGAGCTAAAAATTACTCTTGAAAAGAAAGTCTTATAAGTCCGGCTTTTGCCCTGTTGCGAAAAAGATCAGAATAAGGGTTAGTTTTGGCCTTAAAATGAAGAGCGAGCTGGTAATATTTGGTAGCCTCGAATTTTGAGCCGGCCTTCTCCATCATAAGTCCTGATTGAACGAGGGCTTCCTGTGCAAAATAATTACCAGAATTGGTTCCTAATGTTACAGCCTTATAATAGGCAGATTCTGCCTGATTGATTTGATTGTTCAATCTTTTGCATTCCCCTTTGAGATAGTAGTATTGAACTTTTTCTGATTCAGTGCTGGTATCTGCTGGAACTATGTTTTTCAGTTCCTCTTCTGCTCGTTCAAAATATCCACCCCTGATTAGAAAATCGGCCCGAAGAAGGGAAATTTTAGGTGGTTCTGATTTCATTACTTCATAAGCTGCTTCAATATCCCGATTATGAAATTCTCTTCCTTTCTCCTTAACCTGTGCCTTATAATACAGATACTCTGAATTATTCCCGGAGATATAGTAATAACACGTCAACTCATAAAGTGTTGTTTTTAAATAATCGATTCCGACCGACTTTTTTAAATAGATCATAAGGGGGATGTTGGCATCAGAATCCAGCCGTAGCATTTTAGCTTTACCTAATAGGTAATTGTAAGGTGGAAATGGAATTTCTAATTTTTCAGGATCAATATGAGAAAGGAGCTTCAATGTGACATCGGCCTCATTGGCTTCAATAGTAGCAGTGGCGGCGACATAATTTAACAGCGCGAAATTTTTAAAATGCTCCTGCTGTTGATGAATCATTTTCATTAGGGCATCTTCTTGATTCATAAGTTTATATGCTGCCATTGTGAAGATTAGAGCCTCCTGTTCGTATCCTGGTATACCGTCCGAAAATCGGGTATATTCAGAGAGTTTCTTCAGCCCTGCATTTGGATTCCCTTTAATCCCCAATATTTTAATTCCCCATTGTAATATTTTAGGCATAAAGGCAACGCCTATCTGAATCAATCCTGGAATCTTTTTGTCAGGTTCGTAGAACGGATATTTTTCTGCATTTTCTTCAAATAGGTTATAACCTCTAAGACATTCAATTAAACCTGAGAATTTACTGCCATATTTCACTTGAAGCAGACCAGCATAAACTTTTGCCTCTCCCAATAACATTCGATAATCAGGAGCATCATCGGGCAATTTTTTTAATTGATCAATGTACTGATTTAGGGCAGGAACTTTATTGAAATACACTTCACTTGAATTGGCTATCAGGAGTTCTATTACTTCAAGGTAGAGTCTGTAATAGATAACATAGCCGTTTTGAGGATTGTAGATTGCTTCAGAAGATAGTACTTTTTCTGCAGATAGGGTGCGTAAGGCAAATAAATATTGGTGAGCAAGTCTGATATTCTGATTGTTGTCATATACCGGACCTGATATTCCTATAAAATTAATAAAACTAAGTAAAAGAAAAACAGGAAAAATTTTTGAGATTCTCATGTTAATTCTATAGAAGTTCGAGTATGCTGATATCTGGTAAATTTGAATACCGGCAAAAACCCCTGCCTAGGTAAAGTTACTGATTTTTAAGGAGAATATGTAGAATTCTGAGACTTAATTTAGAGATATTCTTTAACCTTAGGGATCAAAAAAAGAGGACTACTTTTATAAAGGGTCCTCTTTTTATCTGAAGTACAAAAATTCAGGAACAATGTAACCTATTATTTGGTATTCTCTTTCTTAGGAGGTACTTTGGTTGGCCTTGCAGCGGCAGCTGCTTTAGGAGCAGGTTGTCTGGAAACCGCAGGACTTTGGTGTATCTGCCCTTGATTATTTGAAGGTTGTGCTGAAACTCTGATATTTGCAGGTCTGTTCTGTGGTGTATTTGTAGCCGGGCGGGCAAATGTTCTGGCGTTATTTTGATTGCCTGATGGAGTTACGGGCCTGGCAGTCTGTGTCCTTTCAATACTTTGATTAACCGAAGGTCTTGGTTGAGATACGGCCTGTCTGGTGGCCGGGATCGATTTATTCTGATTTACAGCAGGTCCTGAGTTAAATGTTCCAGGTCTGCTTACAGGTCTGTTAATTCCCTGAGTATTGACAGGTCTGTTTCCAATTTGTCTTGATGCTGGAAATGCCCCGCGTTGTTGCTGAATACCGGCCCGGTTCTCAGGATGACTCAAATTAGCGGGATGAGATCTGTTATATTGGATTATACCTTCTCTCCGCAATTCTGGATGAGAATAGGTATTTTTATAAAATCCTGCATTTCGGTGCTGAATAACAGTGGGAGCGACATGTCGTGTTGCATAATAATGTTCGCGAAAGCGATTATCATGATATACAACAGTCCTGCGATAGTTTCCTTCATAGTAATGATTCAGGTTGGAATGGTATCCATAGTAAGAGTGCCAAAAAACAGGATGCCAGGGTCTCCAATAATTTGGATAGTAGCCATAATAATAGGGAGAATGCCAGACTACATATGATGGGAGAAATAGAAATCCTAATAAGGGCCAGGCACTGGATTCCATTATTACGGGTTGTTCAACAACAACGTCCCTGTTTCCGGAATATCCGGGATTGACAGTTTGTCCGGCATTTACATTTCCGCCAATATTCGGCTCGATAATATAGTCTTTGCCGTATAATGCTTCGTCGCCAATCAGTTGAATCTGAATGCGGTTATTTGCATCTTTGCCAACATAAAAAACAGCAACATCCTGATTTTCATTCGCACTTATAGCATCTTTGAGGACAATAGTATGAACTTTCCCATCAAAATTGTCTACCACACTAATGTAATCAATCTGACCGTCTCCATTAAGATCCAAGTTGTTGATCCTTGAGTTTTCGTCATTCAGATTCTTCTCAAATAGCTCCAGGGTCTTCGATTCCTGAAATAACTTCATCACAGCGTATAAATTCAAATTATCCCCCGGTAAACCGAGCGATCCAGCCATGTTATCCTGTGATTGAGCAATGGCACAAATTTGTAGCATTAAAAAGCAGCAAACGAGTAGTACTAGATTTTTCATATTCGTATTTTTAGTAGTGGAGGTAAAGTTAATGAAAATTTTAAACCAAAATTACTCCCAATTCTTAATTTTATGGAGCTTCGAAATATTTTATTAAGTTTGTTTTGAATATAGGAGGTTATATTCCATAAAAATTTAAAATATGAAAAACGATACTTTAATTACAACCAGTACTTTCCTTGATGGATACAGAATTATAAGACAACTTGGTCTGGTGCGCGGAATTACCGTACGCTCACGCAGTATCTTAGGAAATGTGGCCGGAGGATTTATGACTATTTTCGGAGGTAAAAGCGCTATTTATACCGAATTATGCGAGAATGCGCGGGAAGAAGCCTTGCAATTAATGATCAATCATGCCCATGAATTAGGAGCTAATGCCATTATCAGTATGCGCTATGATGCGAATGAGGTTATGAATGGTCTGACTGAAGTGCTCGCATATGGAACAGCGGTAGTCGTGGAGAAAGTTTAGTTGATTTTTATTGCAGAGCAAATTATAATCATTAACTACAGATCTGATTTTAGATCAGTGTAGAATTCTTATTGACTTTAATTCTTGCCTACTATGAACTAAAGTTCTTGAGCGATTGGCAGAATAATATAAAAAGTTGTTCCATTTTCTTCTGAGGTAGTGAAATCAACCGTCCCGCCCAGATGTTGTTCTCCAAGAATTTTCATACTATAGGTGCCTAAACCCCTTTGAGTACCTTTCGTGGAAAAAGATCTCATAAATACCTGCATTTCAATATCTCTGGGTATAAATTTAGGATTATGGACCGAAAACTTCATTTGATTGCCAAACCGGGTTGCTGAAATTGTAATGGTTTGATCTTCCTGACTAGCTTCCAACGCATTCTTAACCATATTGTTCAGGATGCGTCGTAAAAGCACAGGATCGCTTTCAAAACAGATATCTGCTGAGTCTGTGCCGATCACCATATTTTTCCCTTTGGCTACCGAAAGAAATTTTAAATCAACAGCTATTCGTTGAATAAATGGCAGACAATCAATTTGTTGATTGTTGATAATTAATTCCTTGCTTTCAGCTTGTGCGAGCAACCTTTGTGTTCCAATTTCATCAATGATTTGCTGACAAAGTGAGGCTCCCATTTTTATGAATTCCTGTTTTTCAAGTTCATCGATTGAATCAAAGATTTCAAAGAAACCTTGAAGGCCAGAAGCTACATTCATAATATCATGGAAAAATATTTTTTCGATAATTGCTCTGCGTTTTCGGTCAGTGATATCGATCAATGAGAAAATAGTATAATTTGAGTTTTCATAGGTAAAGGGTGTGGCCGTCACCTCAACATCCAGGAAATTTTCAGCCCCTTTAACAATTCTCCGGATTCTGCACTCTTTCGTGGTTTTAAGACCGGTAGTTTGGCATTGCAACATCGCATTGACTGCTCCGCAATAACGGCAATGTTCTGATGTTCCACATCCTCCCTTTTCCTCAAATGAAAACCGGCAATTGATAGCCTCTCCGAATCGTTGTCCCAGGATATCTTCAATATTTTCAACATCAAGGGTTTGCATAAGTACATCGTTTGTGTAAACGATCTGTCGGTTTTCATTCAGGATACAAAATATAAAGGATAAGGAGCAGAAAATATCATTAAGATAGGTGATTTTATCAAGATCAAGTTTGCTTTGTAGGACCTCATATAGAGAACTCCTCTCCGCCGGAGCAAATTTTGTTTCCATAGCCAATTAATTTGTTTTGCAATTTAATATGATTTTTAAAAGATAGGTACAGTACTGCTAAAAATTTATTTAGCTGTTTCTTTGTATTTTTTAATGCTATCGCACAACAATTTGGCTGGAAGACTTTAAGCTTTAGTTTAGATTTTTATGGAAAAATGAATAATTAGACTTCATTTAGAAGAATCTAAAGTATTGCACCAAACGGAAATGAACTGGATATATAGAATTAATCTGTATATCGCCGTAAATGCTATCAGAATTCAGAAAGTAAAAACGAATTATCGCTGACAGCTTGCCCTAACCTTTGTCGATAACAATCATTGATTTTAGTTTCTACGGTAAATTTTAGACAAAATGGTGTCCGCTTCATGAATTTTAGAGATTAATCGGATCGAATTATGCTTCCAAAATTTGATTGGGGAATTATGGCTTAAGCTTAGGAAACATAAGCCATAATTATATGGGCAAATATTTAATTTACTAATTAAAATATGGATAAAAGAATGTTATTGGAATTCTTAATATATTAATAGATAATTATATAAAACATATTAATTGATTAATAAATATAGGTAAATCACTCATTTTGCGGGATAGTTTAATTTTTAAGGATAGTTAAGGAAAGCTTGATTAGGAATATTCCTTCATTTGATGGAACCCATTTAAAATTTAGCTTTTACCCAGATAAAATATAAGCAGCAGGGTTTACAAACTTGTTTTTTTCCTTGTGGGAATATTATTAGGAACGACAACTTTTCATGGTACTTGTTGATTCTCCCAAATAGTATATTACTTCGGATTTATTAATTTGTGTTATACAAAAGTGAAATCCGGTCCGTTATTAGAAAGTTAATTCTCCAATTTTTTTGCTAAATATTGTTGTGAAAATAGTCTTGAATTTTGTTGTCATTTTATTTCGTTTTAAAGTAAAAATGTCTCCCATTCAGTTGATGCGAATAGATAAATATATTAAAATTGGTTAAGTATTCGCAATGTGATTATTTTACTCGATTTGCTTTAATTTTAAATGTGAATTCCACTTATGCGAATGATCAAGATAAATATATAAATAAACCTATTCGCAGACAATAATTAGTTTTAAATAACAGATAATTAATAATATAAACTATTAATTTGGGGTTTGTTTTAAGCACTTAAAAATATGACTAATACGTTGTTCAAATACGGATTTCTGGCAATAATTTAACGTCGTTTTTACTTGTTGAAATGGTGAAAATCAACGAAGGCGAAAACGCTGAAAATTAACTGGATTTCACGAAAGGAAATAAGGCTTGATTGGTGCTAAATTATTTGCCATAAAGGCTGATCAGCGATAAATAATCCTGCCTTTGCTGTCTGATTGTGGTCTTGAGAAATTGATTTCTGTACTTTGATTTTGGATATTTTTAAGGAACTTACAGCAACCGTAAGATTCCAATTTATGTAACTTACAGCTTATCCGGTATAAATTATGATTGGAGGTCACCAAATTAAATTAAATTATCATCAAGGCTTATAGGTGGGCTGGTCCACTATTCAATTTTAGCTTTAAATTACAAATTATGGATTATTTTTCGTGATTTCAATGAAAAAAAAACGCCGTAATCAATTGAATACGGCGCTGATATTTAAGTTAATAATATGATTAAACTGTATAAGTTGTTGAAGCTGTATCACCGCCTCGACCAGTCCAGTTGGTATGGAAGAATTGACCTCTGGGTTTATCAACTCTTTCGTAAGTATGTGCACCAAAATAGTCCCTTTGGGCCTGGAGCAGATTCGCAGGTAATCTTTCGCTGCGGAAACCATCAAAGTAGGTCAATGAGGTAGCCAGACAAGGGGCTGGTAATCCGTTTGTTACGGCAGCTGCAACTACACGGCGCCATCCGGCTTGAGCCTTTTCAATGGTAGTTTTAAAGTATTCATCCAGAAGTAAATGTTCCAGAAGCGGATTTTTGTCGAATGCTTCCTTGATTTTGCCCAGGAATACCGAACGGATGATGCATCCGCCTCTCCACATTAGGGCAATTCCGCCATTGTTAAGGTTCCAGTGATACTCTTTTGCAGCTTCACCCATTAGGTCATATCCCTGAGCATATGAGATGATTTTAGCCCCAAGCAGAGCGTCCTTTAAATCATTTAAAAACTGATCTTTATCTCCCTTAAATTGTTTGTCTGGGCCGCTTAATACTTTGGCGGCTTTAACCCGGAGATCTTTTTGTGAGGATAGGCATCGTGCAAAAACTGATTCCCCAATCAAAGTAAGTGGGATACCAAGATCGAGTGCAGCAACCCCTGTCCATTTCCCGGTTCCTTTTTGTCCGGCGGTGTCAAGAATTTTTTCAACAAGGGCTTCCCCGTTTTCATCTTTATATCCCAGGATATCTCGGGTGATTTCAATCAAATAACTATCCAGATCCCCTTTATTCCATTCGGCAAAGGTGTTATGCATCTCATCTGCATTCATTCCCAACAGCTCCTTCATCATATGATAAGCTTCGCAGATAATCTGCATATCGCCATATTCGATGCCGTTATGTACCATTTTGACAAAATGGCCAGCTCCATTTTCGCCTACCCAATCGCAGCAAGGCTCGTTCCCCACTTTGGCTGCTACTGCCTGAAAGATTTGTTTTACAGCCGGCCATGCTGCCGGAGATCCACCAGGCATCATAGAGGGTCCAAGTAAAGCCCCCTCTTCACCACCCGATACGCCGGTTCCAATGTATAATAACCCTTTACTTTCAACATAACCTGTACGCCGCATTGTATCGGGAAAATGTGAATTTCCACCGTCGATAATAATGTCACCCGGCTCGAGGTAAGGGATTATCTGCTCAATGAAATCATCAACCGGAGCGCCAGCCTTTACCAGCATCATCACCTTTCTCGGACGTTCCAGATTCGCACAAAGATCTGCTATTGAATGACAGCCAATAAACTTCTTTCCGGCGCCACGTCCAGTCATAAACTTGTCAACCTTGTCGACTGTACGGTTGTAGACTGCTACTGTAAATCCTTTACTTTCCATATTCAAAATCAGGTTTTCACCCATTACTGCAAGACCAATCAGGCCAATATCTGCTTTTTTCATGATTCTGTTGTTTCTATTGATTCTATTGTTATTTGTGTTTCTGTGGTTTCCTGAGAACAATGATTGCTTTTGTTTCTTTTATTTCTTTTATTCCTGTTTTTTATAATTCGATATCTTACAATCTGAATCCAAGTTGGTTGAGTTTGTGTATGGCCTTGAGATTATTGATTTTACAAAAGATTCTAAAGGCTGGGAACTCACGTCTTACCGGATAGTCTCCGCGTTGTTTCTCAAACGTGTCGACAGATTGCCGAAGTGTTTGATCATCTTTACGGATATCATAAGTAGCAAGTATGGCCTCTCCAAGGATCTGCTGGGTTGATTTTCCCGTTCCGTCAATATAAATATCGGGTGAAAGTGGTAGCTCAATATCGGAACATTTCCAATTATTAATTCCTAATTTAAAAAACTTGCTTAGTGCCCTGATACTCATACTTGTTCCGTTAGCTTTTCCGTCTCTCGAATATCCTGCAATATGCGGGGTTCCGATATCTGCAAGATTTAGAAGCTCATGATCAAGTTCCGGCTCATTTTCCCAGCAATCAATAACGGCCCCTGAAATCTGGCCAGATTTCAAAGCAGTTTTCAGGGATTTGGTGTCTGTTACCTCACCTCTGCATGAATTGATAATGACCGGACACCTTTTGGTAGCTAAAAGGAACTGGTCATCAGCCAGATGGAACGTTTTGTCGATTCCGTCCATATTCAGAGGAACATGCAGTGTTATGATATCCGCTTCTTCAAGAAGTGTTTTTAATTCCACAAACCCATTATTTCCTTCGGTTCGGGCACGGGGAGGATCATTTAACAACACCCTCATTCCAAATATTTCACAAAGTCTTGCCACCTTGGCTCCAACATTACCGACTCCTACAATCCCTATCGTTTTTTCCCTGAGAGAGAAGTTGCGTTGTTCAGCCAATACCATTAAAGCAGAGGCAATATATTGCTCAACGGATTTTGAATTGCAACCCGGGGCATTTGTCCAACTTATGCCAGCTTTATCACAAAAGTCAGTATCAATATGATCGTATCCGATTGTAGCGGTTGCAATAAATTTTACCGCTGAACCAGAAAGTAACTGTGCATTACAATTGGTTCGGGTTCTGGTAATCAGAGCATCTGCATCTTTGACTCGTTCCGGAGTTATTTTGTCTCCAGGCAGGTAAGTGACTTCAGCAAACGGCTCAAGAGCGCCCTTGATATACGGAATTTTATTGTCTATAATAACTTTCATGTCAATCAATTAGTACGGATTGGAATTATTGTGGTAATAGCTTTTGATCATTTCATCCATTACCCGACTTGTCCGGGCTGCCGTTACACCGGTTGAGGGTGATTCTCCTTCACCGCGCAGAGAATTTACAATCTTCTCCATGAGGTAGCCTTGAACGTGTTTTGGTTTTTCAAGTAGAAATTCGAAGCATCCAGAGCTATTCTCGAGAATTACCGGAACAGATTTAAATGTTGAGAAAATTATCCTCCCCTGATCTCCTATGATCTCAACTTCATCAAGATTATTAAATTCTGAGGTTGTGAAACACCAGGAGCCGGTTCCGGCAATTCCCGATTCATGAACCCAGTTTGCCATCACCAGATCCTCTGCTGGGTAGCGGTGGGCCTGATTGAGGGCATTTGCCTTGATTTTTTCGATTGGACCAAAAATAAAATCCAGAAAATCAAGCGTATGAGAAGCAAGATCGAACAAAAGACCTCCCCCTGAAATCTCAGGATAATAACGCCATGGTGTGACCTGCATCTCGGACTCACTTTCTAATGGACAGTAATGACGGACATTAACCAATCGAATTGATCCTACCGATTTGGTATCCACTAACTCCTTAACTTTTAAAAACGCCGGCAAGGTTCTTCTGTAATATGCTGAATATAAAGGAATACCGGTTTCTTCGGAAACCTTGATCATTTCCAGACACTCCGCGTAAGTTCGTGCCATTGGCTTTTCCACATAAACCGGTTTGCCAGACTTCATTGCTTTGACTGCATATTCCAGGTGAGCATTCGGGGGAGTAGCCACATAAACGGCATTTACATCCGGATCATTGATCAGCTCATCAGCGTTGCTATACCATTTGGGAACATTATGACGTTTGGCGTAATCCTCTGCAAGAAGTGCATTGCGACGCATAACAGCCACCAGACTTGAATGATGTGTCAGCTGGAGCGGCGGACCGCTTTTCACTTCGGTCACATCTCCACATCCAATTATTCCCCATTTTACCTCTTTCAGAATCATAATGCATTAATCTTTAAATCGTTCACGAACTGCCCAAAGCCCCAAAGCCGGATTGGATATGTAATAAAATTCTTCCCCCTCTGCTGTTTTATTCCAGCCATCCTTGAGTTTCTGAGGATTGTATACCTTAACCATTTCTTCAAGGTTTGCGTATTTAAATCCCACACTTTCAATTTCTTGTTGCGTCAGATTTTCTTTTTGACTACCCGGGCAGTAGGTTACAGAGAAACGACCTTCTGAGGAACCATGGATCAGGTGGGCAGCAGCGCTTAGATTATTCTTCAGCTCCTCATTTTCACGGACCGATTTCAACGTCTGTGGTGTTCCGAAATAGCCATATTTTCGAATAAGCCGATCTATTTCTTCGTCTTCGCCAAACTCTTTAAGTGCAGGTGCAAGGACAATCAATTCTCCATCGTCGGATATGGCCATTCGTGTGCGGTAAATGGCCTTATTTCCTAACCAGGTAGATTTAAATTCATTAGGTTCCAGGTAAACGACCACTTTTTTCATGGGTTTTTCAAGCATGGTAAAATTAACCTCTATCGAAAGAGCTGCGGCGGCTTTAAAAACTTCCTTATCATCTCCAATATATAATCCGCGTACTTTTAATGTTCCATCTTCTGCATCCATTCCTACAACCGTCAGTATGTAGAGAATTGGCAAATGTTTTGCGAAGTAATGGCTAGCGTAATTAAAAATCCGGCGAACTGGTGTTTGTGCCCGCCCCATCATTTTTTCCATTCCGAAGACAGCCCCAATGAAATGGCTCTTATTGATACCCTCGGCTCCGCCAGTACCCACGAAGATGTTTTTATTATGATTAGCCATTCCTACGACTTCATGAGGAACCACCTGTCCGATAGAAAGGATCAGGTCGAAACCACCTTCAACGAGTAGTTTGTTCACCTGAACAGGCCACGCAAAATCTACAGCATCGCCTGACACTTCACGAACATATTCAGCCGGTACTTCTCCTAAGGTCACGACATCATTACGCCAGTCGTGATTACGAAATATCGATTGGGGAATATCTCCAAACATTTCGCTGATCTGATTTTTTGTCATAGGCGTGTGTGTTCCCAATGCTGGCAGAATATCGGTTAGCTTATCACCGTAATATTCATAAGTATAGCGTGTTAATTCACCTGCGCGTGAAGGAATCCGGGTAAAATCAGGCGGAATAGCCAGGATTTTTTTCTTTTTCCCAAGAAGGCTAAATGCGGTATATAATCCCTCTTTTAAATCTTCCGGTGAAAGATCTGCCTTTGTCGAACCTGTTTGGAAGTATATCATCTCAATCGTTTAAAGCTTAACTTATTTGCATGAACAGGCCAAGCTGGTTAATTCTTAAAAGTACATGTTTTTTGCCTTTCATGAAGATTGTAAATGGAAATCTTGCATCATCTTCTGACCCTGGCATTTCCTTTCCAGATACTCCAGACCATTTCTTCATCCGCTGGCTGTGCATAATCGGTTAAAAAAGTGGTTGCCAGCGCTCCTGTTGCCCAACCGAATTGAGGCCATTTTTCAGGTGTCCAGCCTTTGAGTATTCCATAAAGCAAACCACCTACAAACCCATCTCCGCCACCTATCCGGTCAAGTACTTTGATGTTTCTTGGTTCGATTATCTGCCAGTTTTCTCCTTCAAGCATGATTGCGCCCCATAAATGTTCATTGGAGTTTATTACCTGGCGCAAAGTCGTTGCAAAAACTGAAGCATTTGGAAATGTCTTCTTCACCCGACCAATCATCCCTTTAAAGCCGTCTATTTCAGCCTCGATTCCTTTGCCGCCTGTTTCTGGTCCCTCGATCCCAAGGCAAAGTTGGAAATCCTCTTCATTTCCGATCAGTATATCAGATAATGCGGCGATTTCTGCAAAAACAGTACTTAATTCGGTCTCTCGCCCCTTCCAAAACGAGGCCCGATAGTTTAAATCAAATGAAATGCGGGTATTGTATTTTTTGGCAATTCGTGCCAGCTGGAGACAAAATTCACTTGTTTCCGGTGACAAGGCAGCAATTAAGCCGGACAAATGAACGATTTGAACCCCCTCTTTGCCAAAGATTTTTTCAAGATCAAAATCCTTGACATTTAAGGTTCTGCCCACTTCTCCTGCACGGTCATTCTGAACCCTTGGCCCTCTGGCCCCAAAACCACTGTCGGCGATGTTAAACTGATGGCGGTACCCCCATGGATCCCCCTGGGGAACATCAGGACCTTCAAAAGTCATATTTCTGCTCCTTAAATTGCTTTTTATAAATTGTGCAATCGGGCTATCTTTAACAAAAGTGGTAAGCACCTTGACAGGTAGTCCAAGGTATGAGGCAATGCTGGCAACATTCGTTTCTGCACTGGTTGCGTACATCTGAAACAGATCGCTACTATGGACAGGCTGTCCGTTCATTGGGGTTATCCGGACACCCATACTTGTAGGGACCAGCAAAGACCAGGTAAAATTTTTTCTTAATGTGAGACTCATAATACTTAAATGATTGGTAATCAATTATACACCGCTGTAGGCATTAAATCCTCCGTCTATCGGTACAACGATACCGGTTACGAAAGAGGATAGGTCAGATAGCAGGTATAGGACAGCACCTTGCAGATCATCCGGATCGCCAAATTTACCCATAGGTGTGTTTTTTATAATTTTCTTCCCGCGATCTGAATATTCCCCGGTTTGTTCGTTGATAACCAGGAAGCGGTTTTGATCTGAAAGAAAAAATCCAGGAGCCACTGCATTTACTCTGATACCCGCTTTTGCCAAATGTACTGCGAGCCACTCTGTAAAGTTATTGACCGATGCCTTTGCTGCTGAATAGGCAGGTATTTTGGTCAGTGGGTGGTAGGAATTCATGGACGAAACATTTAACACAACGCCTGATTTTTTTTCCAGCATATCCCTGGTGAATACCATACAAGGCAGCACAGTTCCTTTAAAGTTCAATGCGAAAACGTCATCGAATCCTTCCATTTGAAGTCCGTAAAAAGTATTTTCCGGATTTAGGAGGTCGTTTTCTTCGATTTGTTCGACCTTGGTTGTAGCTTTGGGTGAATTTCCTCCGGCACAGTTAATTAACAGGTCAATCGGGCCAAGCTCGTTATTTATCTCAGCTTTAGCCTTTTCCAGAGAAGTTTTGTCCAGAACATCTGCCTGAATACCAATGATTTTTGCATTGAATTCCTTAGCAAGATCTGCTGCTACTGATTTTGCACGTTCTTCATTACGGCCAATAATAACAACCTTTGTTCCAACTGAGGCAAGAGCCTTTACAATAGAGATGCCTATAATGCCAGCTCCTCCGGTTATGACGCAAACTTTTCCGTTCAAGTCATCAAAGGAAATTTTTTTCATGATTATTATTTTAAAATTTAAGTTTCATCAATTTTGGACGACTAGACTGCCACATAATATTTAATGTTTTCCTTGGTAATAATGTCAATTGGTGTATAATTTTCACCTTCTCTTTCCTGACAATCTGGTCAAAGAGTAAATTTATCGCTGAGAATCCCTGTTTCTCCGGATTCTGATTCAGAAGAAAATCGATTTTCCCTTCGATGAGTAATTCCGTGTTTTTGGGAATTAAATCATATCCGATTATTTTAGGGCGGTTTTCATAAGTATCAAACAGGCCTGCAACCAGATTAACCTTGGAATTTGTAACAAATACCGCATCGATTGAATTCACTTTGGCAATACTTGTATTAATTCCTTTGGCTCTTTCTAATTCATCGGCAGAAACTTCCATTTTAATAATCCGGTGTGATTTATGGCTGACAGTTTCGAAATAATTCAAAAATCCGCTTTCCCGAAGCAATAGATGATTAGCATTTTGAAGATCTTTGGTGATGTGAATCATTAAGACATTGCTTTTTGGTGCAATCCCATAATCAAGTAATTTTGCAGCAAGAAATCCGCTCTGCACCGAGTCCTGCACAATAAAGCTGATTGGGTTAGCGTCACTGAGAATCGAATCTATAAAAACATACGGAATAGATTTCTGATCGAGTATTTGTGTGAATTTTAGCGATTCACGTTTACCCCAGGGTGCTAATAAAATCCCTTCAGGTGAGGTTTCGAGGAGTTTATTGGATTCTTTGGTAAAAGATTCCGGATCTTCCATTTTGAAATGGAATGGCTGAAGTCTAATTCCGTACTGTGATAGTTGATTGACTGCTTTCTCAATCCCTTCCTGAGGTTTCGACCAGTATGAATCTTTGCCTGACGCCCGCGGGGTAAGCGAAGCAAGGGTGATTATCTTTTTTGAGGCCAGTGAGCTGGCCAATATATTTGGTCTGTAATCAAAATCCCGGATTATTTTTAGAATTTTGGTTCTCGTTTCAGCTGACACTTCACCACGTTGATGAAGAACCCGATCAACTGTTCCAATGGACACGCCCGCCTTAAGGGCAATATCCAAAATTCTAATGTTCTTTGTCATCCTGTTAGAATTTTGTATAATTGGGTACAAATCTAATTCAATTTATTCAAATTTCGTGTACGAACACGGAAAAAAATGTTGTAAAACATAAAAGACCTTTTTTTTAATTTTATTATTTTGAATTTGGGATAAAACAAACTAATTTCGTGAACGAACACGGAATCATTTACGAGTATGGATTTATTTTGGATAAAGCATATAATCACTTAAATATTAATAATATAATAGGTTAATAAACGATGGAGATAGGGAAATACAGTTTGGGAATAGGTGACCGGTTTGGTCATCAGGGAGAGGCTCAATTAAGGGCCATTGTTAAAGCAGCTGGAGCTGGGGTCGAAATAGTTCCTGTATGGAATAAATCCAACAGGGAACACACTTATATTCATTCAAAACCGGTCGATACCCGGATAGAAGCTGATGCTGCGGTTAAAGCACTATCCTTTGGTGGAAACTACTTTGTCGATGCAGATCACATCAATTTGTCAAACGTTCAGGGTTTTGTAGCAGCTTCCGACTTTTTCACACTCGATGTAGCCAGTAAAATCGGGAGTGCATCAAGTGACGAAGAAATAGCTGCGTTTATTGTATCATCCGAAAAGTATACCGGTGCTTTGAATATTCCCGGGATTCAGGATGCTTTTGTAGTTTCTGAATCATTGTTGATTGAAATTAGCCGGAAGTTTTTGGCTGCAATAGCTGAGGCTGGCAGAATATACAATTATATAAAGGAGCAAAAAGGTGAAGGTAATTTTATCACCGAGGTTTCTATGGATGAGGTTGAAATTCCGCAAACACCGGTTGAAATGTTCTTTATTTTAAAAATGATTGCGGAACAGAATATTCCGGTTCAGACTATTGCTCCCAAGTTTACAGGCCGTTTTAATAAAGGGGTTAATTATGTTGGAGATATAGCCCAGTTCTCGAAGGAATTTGAAGAGGATGTACTCGTTATTGATTATGCAATCAAGGAATTTGGATTGCCTGATAATCTTAAACTTAGTGTTCATTCAGGATCTGATAAATTCTCAATTTACCCGGAAATTTCCGGGATTCTAAAAAAGTATGACAAAGGAATTCATGTCAAAACTGCTGGCACTACATGGCTCGAGGAGGTTATCGGTCTGGCACTTGCCGGAGGTGAGGCCCTCGAACTGGCAAAGTATATTTATATTAATGCATTGAGCCGTCAGGAAGAATTATGTGCTCCATACGCTGACGTCATTGATATCAAACAGGAGGAATTGCCTTCGGCTGATGAAGTCCAACAATGGGGGAGCCATAAATTTGCCGATACACTACGCCACATCCCGGGACATCCTGATTACAATCCCAATTTCAGGCAGTTGATTCACGTCGGTTATAAAATTGCGGCAGAATGTGGAGCCACTTATACCGGATTACTTGAAAAACATTATGAGATCATTGGGAATTGCGTGGAGGAAAACCTTTTCGATCGTCACTTGAAAAGACTCTTTCAATTGTAGGGAATCTGGTTATCTGGCTGTAGACTATTAGGCTGTAGACTATTAGGATGTAGACTATTTGGCTGTAAGGCTTTGGGTGATAGGTGAGGTGCATCGGGTTTATTTCCGAATTTTGAAATTCGGAATTTAAACGGGAGTTTCCAAAAGACCTAAGGCTACAAGACTTTTGATGAATAAGTTTTAAAATCTGGAATTAAAATCATAAAATTAAATATTCATGAAATCATTTATGGATGAAGATTTTCTGCTGCAAACCGATACGGCCAGGTACCTGTATCATGATTTTGCGGAAGCAATGCCGATCTTTGATTATCACTGTCATATTTCTCCACAGGAGATTTCGGAGGACAGGCGGTTTAATAACCTGTCAGAGATCTGGCTTCATGGTGACCACTACAAATGGAGAGCGATGCGGACCAATGGCGTCGACGAAAAATATTGTACGGGTAATGCGAGCGACTGGGAGAAATTTCAAAAATGGGCCGAGACGGCTCCCTATACCATGCGTAATCCTCTCTATCATTGGACCCACCTGGAGTTGCGACACCCGTTTGGGATTAAAACATTATTGAATCCAACGACTGCACGTCAGATATGGGATGAGTGCAATTCAAAACTGCAATCGGTGGATTTTTCATGTCGTGGTATTATACGGAAAGCAAATGTAAATGTTATTTGTACTACTGATGATCCGGTTGACACCCTTGAATATCACCGGAATATCAGGGAGAGCGGATTTGAGGTGAAGGTGATCCCTGCGTGGAGGCCTGACAAGGCTATGGCGATTGAGGATCCCATCGCATTTAATGCTTACCTTAATCTGTTGGAAGCTGCATCTGATATTTCAATAGCTTCATTTGACCATTTCATGACGGCGCTAAATAAAAGGCATCTCTACTTTCATGAAAATGGATGCCGGTTATCGGATCACGGTCTTGAAACCATCTATGCTGCAACCTATACTTCGGAAGAGATTAAAGTTATCTTTAATTCGCTCCGGAGCGGGAAAACAGTGACTGCCGAAGAGATTTTAAAGTTTAAATCTGCCATGCTCTACGAATTTGCCGTAATGGACCATTCCCGAAACTGGACCCAACAATTCCATCTGGGTGCGATGCGTAACAATAATACCAGGATATTTGAGAGTCTGGGAGCCGATAAAGGTTTCGATTCGATCGGAGATTACCCTGTAGGGACTGCATTGTCGAAATTTATGAACCGGCTGGATTATAACCAGAAGCTTACGCGAACAATTCTTTATAATCTGAATCCGGCAGATAATGATTTGATGGCCACTATGATAGGAAACTTTCAGGATGGAATGACGCCCGGTAAAATTCAATGGGGTTCTGGATGGTGGTTTCTTGATCAGAAAGACGGAATTACCAATCAATTAAATACCTTATCCAACATGGGGTTATTGAGCCGGTTTGTTGGAATGCTTACCGATTCACGAAGTTTTCTTTCCTATTCCCGTCATGAATATTTCCGCAGGATACTTTGCAACCTCATTGGAAAAGATGTGGAAAATGGTGAAATTCCTGAGGATATGGTTTTTCTGGGAAAAATGGTGCAAGATATTTCATATAATAATGCTTCCAGTTATTTTGATTTTGGGGTGTAGTAAATAAAATGGAAAATACTTTCAGACCACATTTCTGAACGGATATTTTCTGAATTTAAATCGTCTGCCTGCTCATTACTTTCAGAAACTAATTAAACAAATCAATGAACCAACTAAATCAGAAAATTGGCAGATACAGGTGGGTAATCGCCGCACTTCTCCTTTTTGCGACCACCATCAACTACATGGACCGGCAGGTAATCAGCTATCTAAAGGAGTTCTTTTGCTCTCCGGTTCTTAAAGGGGGTTTTGGGTGGACCAATACTGATTTTGCCTTTATAACCTCCTTTTTCACAGCATTTTATGCCGGAATGACCATAATTGCCGGATGGGTTGTTGATCGCATAGGAACTAAATTGGGTTTGGCACTTTCGCTGATCATTTGGTCAATTTTTGGAATGCTAAATGCATTTGCCGGGAGTGTTATAGCCATTCATGTTGCAATCCGTAGTTTATTTGGAGTAGGAGAGGCTGGGAATTTCCCTGCTTCCATTAAAACAGTTGCTGAATGGTTTCCAAAAAGAGAGCGGGCATTGGCTACCGGCATCTTCAATAGCGGATCAAATCTTGGGGCCATGCTTGCTGCCCTCTTTGTTCCATGGTGTATGGTTACTTATGGGGATCAGCTGGGTTGGAAAATGGCATTCATATTTACCGGAGGAGTCGGGTTTTTTTGGCTGATTTTCTGGTTCTGGCTTTATGACGCACCGTCAAAGCAAAAACGACTGTCAAAAAATGAGTACCAGTACATCCATAGCGATGATGATGAGGGTATGCTTAAAAAACCGGTTAACGGAGATGAGGATAAGGCTAAAGTCCCGTGGGGTAGACTTTTTTCTTATCGCCAGACCTGGTCGTTTTTCATTGGCAAGTTTATGACCGATGGAATCTGGTGGTTTTATCTTTTTTGGTTGCCCGATTATCTCCACAAACAGTTCGGAATGACCAAGGCGGAAGTGATGTGGCCAACTTTCATTGTTTATGGGGTTGCGATCTTTGGAAGCGTTTTTGGGGGAAGCATTCCAATGTTTTTGATGAAACGGGGTATGCCGGTTTATAAGGCACGGATGTCCTCAATGTTTTTGATTGCCCTTTTCCCTCTGACTGTATTATTGACCCAATATTTTGGTGACGTTAAAGTGTTCGGGACATACGCCTCCACACTGGCAGTGGCGGTAATTTGCATTGGAGCTGCTGCACACCAGGCATGGTCAGCCAATATGTTCACCACTGTTTCTGATATGTTTCCCAAGAAATCGATCGGATCGGTCACCGGAATTGGTGCAATGGCCGGTGGACTCGGTGGTGTTTTTGTTCAGCAACTGGTTGGCCGGCTAACCGATTTCTACAGCAATACACCACAGATTGCTTATGGTATCATGTTTATGGTTTGCTCATTTGCATACCTGATTGCCTGGTTTTTAATGAAGATTCTGGTACCTCATCACAGCCCCATAACCGATTTATAATCTCCCGATTAGATTAAAACCTGACAGGTTGCAGAACCCTGTCAGGCCTTTTCGACCCAGCGATTGGTAAAGTTTCCTATTATTTCGCTGTTAGCCCTTCACTTTTATGAACTAAATCATTAAAATAACTTTCCAATCTCTTTTTTAAGTTCATTCATTGCTAAGACAATCACCTGATTTTCATCTTCGATATAGTTCTCGATGATTTTTTTACTCAGCAGGAGGGCAGGAGCCTGTCCTTCGATTTCCTCAGCTGATTTATTGATTATCCCAATCAGGTTTTCCCTTGCGCTCCGGATGGCTTCCCAGAGAAGGGGAGATACATAAATTTGTTGGGACAGATTGTGCTCGAACTCCTGACGGATTTGAGAGAGCAGTTCATGATGAAAATCTGAAGCTTTTAAATCATGTGGAGGTACCCTGATCAGCAGTGATTGTGGGGAGATCCGCTCCAAAAGCAGTGCAAGTCGTTCATAGGCTTGCAACCTGACAGGGGTAACCTGCTGGCTGTTTTTTATCCGGAACTTAAGTTCCTCCCTTTTCTGCCCCTGTTCGAGCATGTCCCGGAATAAGAAATAGGCTGTCAGAAAGACAATTAAAGCCGGAAGGGTTATTTTTAAGATTTCCCAGATTGCATTCATATCATTTCCCATTATGATCTCTTCTAGTTTCTTATATTTCTATTTATTTTAATTGTTTCTGTTGTTGCCCTGTTTGGGATTTATGCACTTTCCCCGATACAGCAGATACCTGCGTATATAGAAAAAAGATGAGTATAAAATAGATAATTGTAAGAATGGCCAGTACCGGATAGCGCTTCATTTTTAATTGAAACAATGTCAGGGAAGCACCTGCAAGAATTGCGCCGGCTACAAGCTGCCATCCTGTTGAGATGAGCAGATTTACGGCTAATCCGGTCCCGTTTCTGAATCCCGATTCTGTCAGACCCCCAAACAGATTGAAATAGAAGCCTGCCAGGCCAGTGATAATTAATACAATCCAGCCGAGAATCGTCGAGATTCCCTTTTTCTCTATAAAACCCACCGTAAGCAGGACAACCCCGGTAAATATGCCCCATTGAGGGAGCACTGTCGGCAAATATAAATCGGTATTGATCATTTTTTATCCTTTAAATATTCATGCAAAATAGCAAATTTCCTGTTAACAATTTTTTAAAACTGCTGTAAACTTTTAAATCCCTATTTTTGAGCTGAAAATATTTCACTGACATGAGCAAAGAATTAACACCAAATCCCCTTGCAAAGGGATTAATTTTCGATATCGACGGAACTATTTGTGACACCATGCCGGTGCATTATATTGCCTGGCGGCAGACTGCTGCGGAACACGGGATTGATTTTACACCTGAACTATTTGTGGAAGTAACTGGCGTTCCGGCGTTTCAAACCAGTCAGTATCTCAAAAAAAAATTCAACGGCAATTTTGATGAATTGGAATTCACTCTTCGTAAGGAGGCGCGGTATGAGCAAAATATGAATCAGGCAAAACCTATCGGACCGGTTGTTAAGGTGATCAGAGAGAATAAAGGGAAACTTCCAATGGCATGCGGAACAGGCGGTTCGCAATATCTTGCCTGGAAAACACTCGAAATTGCAGGAGTTAAAGATTGTTTTGAACATGTAGTAGCCGCTGAGGACGTAGCTAATCATAAGCCATTTCCGGATACCTTCTTGAAGGCTGCCGGGCTTATTGGTATCCAACCGTCAGATTGTGAAGTCTTCGAAGATGGTCAGCTTGGATTGGAAGCAGCTCAGCGAGCAGGGATGATGTCTGTTGATGTGACTCAATTTTATGAAGTTACAATTGGAAGGGAGATAAATAATGGATAATGGAATAATGGTAAATGCTGATTGCTTAAGATGTATTTAATAGTCTTATTTGAAGTTCATTGCTTTCAATTAAAATTGACTCGATTTTTAATTTGCTTACCAATAATTTATTTATCTGACTATTAACCATTCAGCATTAACCATTCAGCATTAATCATTCGGCCATTTATATTATCTTCGTCCTTTGACATTTTCTTCTGATTATGGATTTTAAAATTGTATCGGATTACCAGCCTACCGGCGATCAGCCCGAAGCCATTGAACAGCTTGCCGAAGGTATAAATACCGGGATTTCTTATCAGACTTTATTGGGTGTTACCGGTTCGGGGAAGACTTTTACAATGGCTAATGTGATCCAAAGGGTTCAGAAGCCAACGCTGATTTTAAGCCATAATAAGACGCTTGCTGCTCAACTATACGGCGAAATGAAACAATTCTTCCCGGAAAATGCAGTTGAATATTTCGTCTCCTATTACGATTATTATCAACCTGAAGCCTATTTGCCTGTAACTGACACATTTATCGAGAAAGATTTGTCAATCAACAAGGAGATTGAAAAACTCAGGTTAAGTACCACTTCTGCATTACTCTCCGGCCGAAGGGATATCATTGTTGTTTCCTCAGTCTCTTGCCTTTATGGAATTGGCAATCCCCAGGATTTTCATGCCAATGTCACGGAGGTGAAGGTTGGTGATGTAATCAGCCGGAATGTTTTTCTGCACAAACTTGTGGATGCCATGTATTCAAGAAGTGAAGTGCTTTTTCAGCGTGGAAATTTCAGGGTGAAAGGAGATACGGTTGATATTTTCCCGGCTTATGCCGATGATGCGATCAGAATCGTTTTTTATGGCGATGAGGTTGAAGAAATTGCCCTTTTTAATCCGGAAAATGGATATGCCTTTAAAGGTATGGATAACTGTGTAATTTATCCCGCCACAATCTTTGTAACAACCAAGGACAGTATTCAATTGGCTATTCGCAATATCCAAAATGATCTTGTAGAACATATAGATTTTTTCAAAAGGTCAGGAAAGTTTGCCGAGGCAAAACGGATTGAGGATCGGGTTACCTATGATCTGGAAATGATTCGTGAACTCGGATATTGTCCAGGAATTGAAAATTATTCAAGGTACTTTGACCGGCGTGAACCTGGATCCCGCCCCTTTTGTTTGCTCGATTATTTCCCGGAGGATTATCTCATGGTTATTGACGAAAGTCACGTTACGATGCCTCAGATTCATGCCATGTATGGCGGGGACAGATCCAGAAAAGTAACCCTTGTCGATTTTGGTTTCAGATTACCTGCAGCCATTGACAACCGCCCCTTAAAATTCGAAGAGTTTGAAGACATTGCCCGTCAAATTGTCTTTGTAAGTGCAACACCTGCTGATTATGAGTTGCAAAAAAGTGAAGGCGTTATTGTTGAGCAGATTATCAGGCCTACCGGATTACTTGATCCCCATATTGAGATCAGGCCCCGGATTAATCAGATTGATGATCTCATGGAAGAGATTCATGTCAGGAGTATTAAAAATGAAAGGGTTCTGGTCACAACATTAACCAAGAGGATGGCAGAGGAGCTCCAGAAATATTTCGACCGGATGGATATCCGTTGCCGTTATATTCACTCTGATGTCGATACAATGGAACGGGTCGAAATTATGGAGCAGTTGCGCAAAGGTGTTTTTGATGTACTGATCGGAATTAATCTTTTGCGTGAAGGGCTCGACTTGCCGGAAGTTTCGCTTGTGGCGATTCTGGATGCAGATAAAGAGGGTTTTCTTAGGTCTGAAAGGTCATTAACCCAAACAGCTGGACGTGCGGCGCGGAATTTGAACGGTTTAGTTATCATGTATGCGGATAAAATTACCGATTCCATGCAGAGGACCATCGATTCTGCCAATTACAGGAGGATAAAACAAGGTGCATATAATCTCGAAAATGGCATAACTCCTACACAAATCATTAAACCAACCCGTGAAATTATTGGTCTCGAATATCGGCCTGATAAATCCGTGATGGGCAAAGCCTATATAGCGCCTGAGAAGGCGGATGTTGCTGCAGATCCGGTGGTAATGTATATGAGTACGGAGGCTTTGGAAAAGACAATTCTGAAGACAAAAAAAGAGATGGAGAAGGCGGCAAAAGGGCTCGATTTCATAGAAGCTGCCCGATTGCGCGACGAAATGTACCGGCTTAAGGAATTATTGACAAAACGACAAAATGGATAACCGTATTTCAAAAGTAGCTTCAGCCATGATGCTGAAAAATTCAGGTGACAGTCGAAGAATTGAACATTCGCTAAAAGTATATGCTTATGCCCGACTTCTTGGACAATCGGAATCGTTAAATGATGAATTGCTCCAAATCGTCGAATTAACAGCCCTGCTTCATGATATAGGCATTCATATTGCGGAGAAAAAGTACGGCAAATGTTCCAGTCAGGATCAGGAAATTGAAGGTCCGCCTTTAGCGCGCGGGATTCTTACTTCACTTGACTTCAGCCCTTTTGTTGTTGATCGTGTCTGTTTCATTATCAGTAAACACCACACGTTTACCTCGATAGACGATATCGATTTTCAACTGCTTGTGGAGGCTGATTTTTTGGTTAACGCATTGGAAGATCAACTGTCGGATCTCCAGATCACCAATTTTGCGAAGAATATCTTTAAAACCGAATCGGGTTATAATATCCTTCGGTGGCTCTTTCCCCACCTTGAATTTTAATATGATCTGTACAGACGCACCGCAGTGCGTCTCTCCTTATATTTTCTGATAAAAAAAGAGACGCACCGCAGTGCGTCTCTTCAAATTAAATATCGGTTTTATCGATTATCCTAAATAAGTTTTGAGCAGTTTACTTCTTGAAGTATGCCGTAAACGTCTGATTGCTTTTTCTTTAATCTGCCGTACACGTTCACGGGTCAGTCCAAAACGTTCGCCGATTTCTTCGAGTGTCATCTCCTGACAGGCAATTCCAAAAAACATCCTGATAATGTCTGCCTCGCGCTCAGTTAAGGTTGTTAATGAACGATCAATTTCGCGGGAAAGCGATTCGTCAATCAATACCCTGTCCGCACTGGGGGAATCATTATTGATGAGAACGTCGAGCAAGCTGTTGTCTTCACCATCCACAAACGGCGCATCCACAGAAACATGTCTTCCTGAAACACGCAGAGTATCAGCAACTTTATCGGCTGGTAATTCAAGTTGTTCTGCAAGTTCTTCGGGTGAAGGTCTTCTTTCGTGCTCCTGTTCAAACTTGGAGTAGGCCTTATTGATTTTATTCAAAGACCCCACCTGATTAAGAGGAAGACGTACAATTCTGGATTGTTCGGCCAGTGCCTGAAGAATAGACTGGCGAATCCACCATACGGCATAGGAAATGAATTTAAAACCACGTGTTTCATCAAATTTTTCTGCGGCTTTAATGAGACCAAGATTCCCTTCGTTGATCAGGTCGGGAAGGCTAAGCCCTTGGTTTTGATACTGTTTTGCAACGGATACCACGAACCTTAGATTTGCCCTTGTCAATTTTTCAAGTGCCGCCTGATCACCTTTTTTGATGCGTTGTGCCAATTCTACCTCTTCTTCGACCGTAATTAGCTCTTCTTTGCCAATTTCCTGAAGGTATTTATCAAGCGAGGCACTCTCGCGATTGGTAATAGATTTTGTAATCTTTAATTGTCTCATGCTCTCCGATTAAAAGTTTGCAAAGTTACAATAATTTGTGGTTTTGTACAATACCCAAATGGTGGCATTTTAATTTTCATTTAAATTATTCTTCCAGTTTAAAAACGTAGTAGGTCCATTCACCTCCGGGATAGACCCCTTCGACCAAAACGGGCTTTTTATTGTTAGCTTGTGAAAGTGCTCTTTTTATGTCTTCAACACTTGAAACCGATACTTTGTTTATATCGGTGATTATAAATCCGATCTTAACACCGGCATCTCTCAATTTTCCTTTTGTCAGATTCAGAACCTGAATGCCTTCATCAATTTTTAAACGTTCTTTATCTTTTTCGCTGATTGATCCGAATTCTGCCCCCAGGATAGAAAAGGATTCTTTAACGATTGATGTGCCACCTTTTGTATTCCGTAAAACAACTGAAACTATTTTTACTGAACCTTCTCTTTTTGTGGTAATTGCAATCTTGTCACCAGGTCTGTATTTGGCAATTTGTTCCTGTAATTGGGAAACAGTATTTACCTGGTTTCCATTTATTGCCAGGATGATATCCCCCGTTTTAATTCCTGCCTGTCGCGCGGCTCCGTCTTCTGTCGCTTTACCGACATAGACCCCTTCAATTTTCCCCAAATGTTCCTCCTTGGCCAGATTGTCATCAATATTTTTAATCTCCACACCCAGCAATGCCCTCTGAACTTCGCCAAATTGTTTTAGGTCATCAACAACTTTACGCGCGATAGAGGCCGGAACGGCAAAGGAGTATCCTGAATAGGAGCCTGTTCTGGAGGCAATGGCTGCATTTATTCCAACCAGTTCGCCGCTTGCATTGACCAAGGCTCCGCCACTGTTCCCCGGATTTACAGCGGCATCTGTCTGAATGAATGATTCAAGTGGTAATTGTCCGCTGATGATCCCGATGCTTCGTGACTTGGCACTCACTATGCCGGCTGTTACCGTAGAAGTAAGATTGAATGGATTGCCTACAGCCAACACCCATTCACCTAATTTAAGCGTTTCGGAATTGCCCCAGCTCAGAAAGGGTAGCTCTCTGGCATCAATCTTTACCAGCGCGATATCGGTATTGGGATCTCGTCCAATCACTTTTGCAGTGAATTTCCGGTTATCATTTAACATAACCTCGATATTATCCGCTTCGTCAATCACATGATTATTAGTGACAATATAACCTTCCGGACTAATAATCACTCCCGAACCTGAACCCACATTGTACTCCGGTTCCTGGTTGTACCCTCGTGGCTGAATATTTCCCTTGGGGCCAAAGAAAAAATCAAATAAAGGGTTTTCATTTCCGCCATAACCTTGTGCCTTCACTTTTGTAGTGATGTGTACAACTGCATGAACACTCTTTTCAGCAGCCTGGGTTAAATCGGGCAATTGTACCTGAGGTCCCGGAGGGGCATTATAACTCGCTAATTGAACCGGTGAATTACTCTGAACGAATACCTCTCGCGGTTCATGATTGAATTTTGAATATAAAAAGATGGCAATGATGGCCCCGGCAAACGCAATTGCCAGTGTTTTTGCAATTTTTTTAATGCTGTCCATAACTTGGTTTTTTAAATTTATTAATTTCTGACTTTAAATTAAGTTCAATTTAAATTCACAATTTATGTGCCAATTCCCAATATAACGGTGAATATACGCATTTATACCTTTAAAAGATTAACCTGATTAACAAACTTTAACTTCGCTTTTCTTTTGTTATCTTCAAGGCCAATGACACTTATTCACGCCAGAGGTGTCATTAAAAGAGAGCAGGACAAAATGACATTTTTCACACCCTTTTAAATAGTCTGCGTATTTCACCAATCCAAAGGACGATTGATGTACCTCCCAGAATGATTATCCAATCTTTTAAGGAGAGCGGGACTGTTCGAAAGACTTCGCCACCGAATTGTACAATTAAAATTTGTCCACCCAAAATAATCGATGCAACGAAAATAAACCCTATGCTGTGATGCAGGTCATAGAATGCAGACCTTCCTGTTGCAAAGGCTTTGGCATTAAACAGATTCCAGAATTGCAGCATCACGAATATCGTGAAAAACCGGGATAAATTGACCGGATTGATCACCCCGTTTGCATCCTTTAAGTAGATTAACAGCCCCAGAAGAATTACAACAAATGCCAATCCGACGAACAATATTGTTGACCGCATTGAGTGCGTAATAATAAAATCAGCCGATTTTCTGGGCTTATGATCCATTATTTTTTCATTTGGAGGAAGTGACGAAAGTGCTCCGGCAGCAAAAGTGTCCATGATCAGATTCACCCAAAGCATCTGGGTTACTGTCAGAGGCAATTCATGTCCAATGATTGAACCAAACAGCACAATTACCAGTGCGACAAGGTTGATCGTCAATTGATATAGGATAAACCGCTGGATATTCTGGTATAATGATCTTCCCCACATCACTGCTGCGGCGATGCTGTTAAACGAATCGTCAAGCAGTGTAATATCACTGGCCTCCTTGGCAACTGCAGTTCCTGACCCCATTGACAACCCGACATGAGCATAGTTCAAAGCCGGAGCATCATTGGTGCCGTCGCCGGTAACAGCCACAATCTCTCCAGACTGCTGAAGCAATTGGACCAGCCGCTGTTTATCAGAAGGTCTGGCTCGGCACATTATTTTGAGGTGCTTTATCCGTATTGTTGCCTGATCATCGGTCAAAGCTTCAAATTCGGGTCCGGTAATGATGTTGTGCCATTGATCACTGTCATTCCAAATCCCGATCTGACGTCCGATCTCTTTGGCTGTTCCGGGCGTATCCCCGGTTACAATCTTCACGTCAATACCTGCATTCAGGCATTTTTGAACGGCATCCGGCACCTCTTCCCGAACCGGATCCGAAATAGCGACGACTCCCATGTATGTCAATTTTGAATGCACAAGGTTGCCTCCCTTGAAACGCGAATTTCCATCATCCACAATTTCACAGGCAAATCCCAGGGTCCTCATGCCCTGATCCTGATATTGATGTAAAAGCGTTTCTAGCTGATATGTGGCATCTGAAACTGAAATCCGCTCTGCCCCGACCATCACATTCTTACACATGGAAAGAACAATTTCCGGAGCCCCTTTTACATAAAGGACTTTTTTGTTTAATCCGGGTGAAGCGACAAGTGAAGCCATAAATTTCCTTTCTGTAGAAAACGTCAGCTGTTCAAAAATTGAAGTTTCATCCCTGATATCCAAATAGTTAATACCCTGACTATGCAGCCAGAGTAATAATGCGGCCTCGGTCGGATTCCCTAAAGTCCTGATAATCTTAGGATCTGAAAAATCAAGGTATGCAGTGGAGTTAACGGCGATTCCTTCCCGGATCATGATACTTGTTTCATCACCGGAAAGTTGCTCATTTTTTAATCCAAAAAAGTTGGTTTTGGCAACCCTCATCCTGTTTTGAGTTAAGGTACCCGTTTTATCGGTGCAAATTACCGTCGTTGCGCCTATCGTTTCGCAGGCATGCAACTTTCGGACAAGATTATTTGCTTTCAACATCTTGCGCATACTTAGTGCAAGACTTAAGGTTACACTCATGGGCAAGCCTTCGGGTACGGCTACGACAATAAGTGTGACTGCAACCATAAAATATTGAATAATCCTTCCGGCTCTCTTCAGGCTCACCCAGGATGAGTGGTTTAAAAGATCGATACCAGACAGGTAACCGATTATGATAAGCAGGAAGAATAAGAGTATGCCAATAATAAACCAAACTAACCAATTCCAGGTTTTGATGATTTTGGGCAACTCCACTCTTCTGCCTACTAGTTCAATGCCATCGTAAATGATTGGAATCCATATCTTTATCAATGCCACTAAGGCTGATAAGATAACTATCCCGACAGATCCAAACTGAATAAAGGTTAAAGTATCGGAAGTTTCTTTAAAAAATAGATCTTTTATAAAAAGTGCTGAAAAGGTAAGTACGGCAAGTCCAAACCCCATTAACCCGATGAATTTTGCAAGCTTTTCAAGTTGTTTGTTAAGTGGGGTAGTTTCTCCTGACATTTCGGTGGATTGCCGGGCAACCTGACCATAATCAGTGGCATCCCCAACCTTCAGAACTCTGATAACGGCATGCCCATCCATGATTTTAGTGCCGCGCATGGCCCAATTAGAAGGATAGGTTGCCTCTTTATCAAAGTCTTTGGGATTTGTTGTTTTATCGATCAGCGGTTCTCCGGTGAGGCACGATTCATCTATCTGCAGCGAAACAGATTCAATTATCTCGCCGTCTGCCGGAACTTCTTCCCCGGTGCCCAGAAGGATGATATCTCCGACAACGATATCTCTTTTGGGAATTTCGCTTATATTTCCATTCCGTATTGCCTTGACCAGAGTGTCCTCATTGACCTGATTCAGAATGTCAAACTTCTTGTTTGCATCTGCTTCAAACCAGAAGGATACACCGGTTGCCAAAATGATTGCGCAAAAAATGCCTATGGTTTCTGCATATTCATTATGTAAGAAGGCAATTCCCAATGAAAGAAAAGCTGCAATAAGGAGGATCCTGATAATGGGGTCCTCAAATTTTTCAAGAAAAAGCTTCCAAAGGGGATCGCGTTTAGGCGGAGTTAGCAGATTATTCCCATAGTTCTTGCGGCTTTCAATAATTTCTTCCCGGGTAAGACCTGTGTAATGATTTCTACGTTCCATTTATGTCAGTTCAGCTAAATTTAACCGTGTTTAAAGATATCGAAAAATTCAGTGGATTGAAGTATTGAATTGCATTTATCTTTTTTAACGTTAACTGAAGGCATTAATCTTCCGCCGGATCATCATCAGCAACAGCTTCAGGAAGGATCAGCTTGTGGTCGGCAGATTCCAGAACTTCAACGTCTTTCAACTTTCTTTGGATGGCACGGGTTCTTTTGCCCAACACATCATCCAGTTGATTGAGTCCTGTCTGAATGTTCCCCTGAGCTTTCTCCACCAAACCACCAAACTGTTCGAATTCTTTTTTGACAGCTCCCAGGATTTTCCAAACTTCACCGCTTCGCTGCTGGATAGCCAGTGTTTTAAATCCCATTTGCAGACTGTTGAGAATTGCGGCCAGCGTGGTTGGGCCGGTAACCACAATTTTAAAATTTCGTTGCAGATCCTCCAGTAAAGCAGCTCTTCGGACCACTTCTGCATAAATTCCCTCAAAGGGTAAAAACATAATGCCGAAATCGGTGGTATTTGGCGGGTCGATGTATTTATCGTGAATATCCTTGGCCATTTTTTTAATGGTTGACTCAAGTAATTTTTGAGCTGTATCAACTTTCAGTGGATCACCTGTTTCGTGAGCATCCTGAAGCTGTTCGTAAATATCTTTCGGGAATTTGGCATCAACAGGCAGCCATACCACCGAGTTTTGGTCGTCACGACCGGGCAGTTTAATCGCGAATTCCACCAAATCGGCACTCCCTGATTTGGTTTTAACATTTGCTTCGTACTGACCCGGGGCCAGAACCTGTTCCAGCAACATGGCAAGCTGGACCTCTCCGATGGTTCCCCGCATCTTCACATTACTGAGCACCCTTTTCAATCCGCCCACATCCTGTGCAAGATTCTGCATTTCACCCAGCCCCTTTTGAACGTTTTCAAGTTGCCTGACCACTAATTCAAACGACTGTCCCAACCTTTCATTCAAGGTTTTCTGAAGTTTTTCATCAACCGTTGCACGGATCTCTTCAAGTCGTTTTTCCGTACTCTCCACCATCTTTTTTTGCTCCTCGCCAAGAAGGACAAATTTTTCACGCTGAAGATCGTTAAATGACGCAACATTTTTATCGAAAGTCTCCTGAAACCCTTTGAATGAATTAATTAAGGTGTCCCGCTGTAATGCACTGTCATTCTTTGACTGTTTGGTAATCTCTTTCAGTGTGGTTGCAAATTCTATCCTGAATTCTTTCAGCGTACCGTTCAGTTCGGTTCTGTTTTCTTTGGCGATAGCGGAGTTCTCCTCGCGATTAATCCTGAAATCCTCGCGAAAGCCGGATTCAATTTTCAAAAGAGTTCTCTCCAGATTATTCATGCGATCTGTTAGCGGGTTTTCCTTTTTGCTTTTCTGCAAAATCAGGATGCAGGCAACTAACAAATTGATAACGAGAAGTATAATTAATAATGAAAATTCTGTCATTTTTACTCTCTGTTAATCGGATAGGTTTCCATAAGGCTAAAGATAAACATTTATAAACTATTGGATCAGTTTGGAAGTTTACTTTTTTTCCTCCATCTCCGTGGGATTAAAAGTTTGATGAAATTATAGAAGAAGGGGATAAGTGTGACAATAATTAATCCCAGGAAAATCAGGAGATAGTTATTTTTAACCCAGGTATATTCTCCGATAAAGTAGCCGGAAAGGGTGAAGACCGGGACCCAGAGAATTGAACCAATTATGGTATAAAAAAAGAATCGGGAATATTTAAATCCGGTAAGTCCGGCAAAAAATGGAATATAGGTTCTGATGACCGGGAAGAAACGTCCGACGACGATCGATTTGGCGCCATATTTTTGGTAGAAATGGCGCGTTTGAATCACATATTTCATCAGATATTTCAGGACAAACCGGTTGTTGCTCCTTTCGAGATTATGCCCAAAATAGGATCCGATGAAATAATTGGTCAGATTTCCCAGGATCGCTCCGAGAATAAGTATTGGAACCAGCCATACAATGTTTAATGAGGTCGATGCGGAAACCACCCCGGCTGAGAATAATAAACCATCACCCGGAAGGAATGGAAAGATAACTGCACCGGTTTCGCTGAAAATAATCAGGAAAAGGATTAGATATGCTTCATTCACGTTAGCTGCGACTATTCGCAGTAAAACATCGTCTGTATGTAATATCAGTTCATATAATTCGTGCATTCAGTCAATTTTTACCGAAAGTTGATTATAAAAGGCTAAAAACGATAAAGTTACACGATTTCAGAGAGTATTCGGAATGATCAGTGACATGGATTGTTTTCCGAATTTCTTGGTTTTGATTCCGCAAGCAATTTGTCCGCCATAGCATCGCCCAATTCGATGCACATTTGGAATTTATCAGCTTTGAGTGCCCCTTTTTCTTCAATGGGATCGTAAACCATTTCCCATTTAATCATATCAGCAAATTTTTTGAGGTTGTTGACACCGCCACCGTTCCATAGAAAATTTCCGAATATTCCAAGATAGTGCTCTTTGGGTGCCATATGCTCTATGGTTGCAAGTAACGTTTCGACGTTGGGAAACAACGCATTGTTATAGGCACAACTTCCGACTATAAACCCTTTATATTTAAAGATATCATTAATTATGTAGGAGGAATGTGTTTTGGAAGAGTCGTATACCCTGATATTCTTAATGCCTCGTTCACTTAACTGACGGGCAATCACTTCTGCCATTTTTTGAGTATTGCCGTACATTGAACCATATACGATCACGACCCCTAAATCCATTTCATAATTACTCCATTTACTGTACCGGCTAAGTACCCAGTTCAGATCGGTTCGCCAGACCGGCCCGTGAGTAGCAGCAATCATCTTAATCTCCAATCCTGAAAGTTTTTTCATGGCTCGCTGAGTATGGGCGCAATATTTACCCACAATATTGGTAAAATAACGCATTACATCTACTTCGTAAAAATCGAGATTGATTTCATCGTCAAAGACCCCACCATCAAGAGTGCCATAGCTGCCAAAGGCATCGCCGGAGAAAAGTATCTTATTGTTTTCATCGTAGGTTATCATGGTTTCAGGCCAGTGAACCATAGGAATTGTTTGGAACTGGAGGGTTGTATTTCCAAGCGATAATGTATCGTTGTCATGAACCAGAAGTACTTTACCTGGATCGATACTGAAACTTTCAACAATTGCGAAGGTTTTTTTATTCCCAACAAGCGTAATGTCGGGATACCTGCTCCGTATTGCTTTTAAAGCTCCCGAATGATCGGGTTCCATATGGTTAATGATCAGATAATCTATCTGGCGGTCCCCTATAATGGTCTGAATTTTATCCAGATAATCCTCTATAAACTGCCTTTCTGCAGTATCAACAATTGCAATCTTTTCATCATCAATTAAATACGAGTTGTAGGAAATCCCGTTTGGAATCGGCCAGATATTCTCGAAAAGAGCTGTTCTGCGGTCATTGAATCCCAGATAATAGATGTTTTCGGCAAGCTTTATGTGATGCATTTTATTCTTTTAAAATCAATGTTTATTAAAATTTTCAGCGCACAAAAGTACAAATAATTGAAACAAGAGTCAGTGTAAAACATTCTATTCGGTGAGGGTTTATTACTATTGGCCGAATTTTGTACTTTAGCCGCCTGAAATCAGTGAATGTATAAAGGTATAAAATCACTTTGTTTTTGTTTTCAATGAAACTGAATTTAAGCGGTAGATGGAACATGCTCCCAAAGTCCCGGAAATGGATTTCTGCAGGTGTATTATTGGTTCTTATCATTGCAGGAATATGGGGATACCAACGCTATCTTGCTATTTTTAAGACAAATGTTAAGAAGTCCGGAATGCTTTATATTCATACCGGCTCCGGTTTTCTGCAGTTGCTGGATTCTTTGAAAAGTGGTCATTATTTGAATGATATGAACACATTTAAATGGGTGGCCGAGCGGAAAAACTATGTTAAACGGATTCAGCCGGGAGCTTATTTCATAAAAACAGGCTGGAGCAATAATCAATTGATTGACTTTTTACGGTCAGGAAAACAGACGCCTGTTAAAGTTACTTTTAATAATATCCGTTTCAGGGAAGAGCTTGCCGCCAGATTGTCCCGTTACCTGGAATCGGATTCTGCGGCTTTTTTTAATGTTTTAAATGACAATCAGATAGCTGCAGATTTCGGGTTTAGCTGTGAATCATTTACATCTATGATCATTCCAAATACTTATGAGATCTATTGGAATACTTTACCCAAAGAATTCCTTGTACGAATGAAGTTTGAATATGACCGATTCTGGAATATGACGCGCAAAAATAAAGCGGCAGCATGGGGGCTTTCGCCGCTGCAGATTGTCACAATTGCATCGATTGTTCAGGAGGAGTCGAATAAAAATGATGAAAAACCACGAATTGCCGGGGTTTATATCAACAGGATCAAACGAGGATGGCTCCTGCAGGCAGATCCTACAATTAAATTTGCATTAGGTAACTTCATGATAAAAAGGATTTTAACGAAATATTTGTCGATTGATTCTCCATACAATACCTATAAATATGCAGGTTTGCCCCCGGGGCCAATTAATTTCCCGGATATTGCCACCGTTGATGCCGTCTTAAATGCTGAGCGCCATAACTATTTGTATTTCTGTGCAAAAGAAGACTTCTCCGGATACCATAATTTTGCACAATCGCTTGCTGAGCATAATCGTAATGCCGCTAAATATCAGGCTGTGCTGAATCGAAGCAAGATTTGGAAGTAGGTCAGGAATGAGTGAGCGACTGAGGGATGGAGTGAATTAGTGAGGAGAAACTTAGTGTCTGGTTGTCTAGTCCTGAAATAGGTTTACAGAAAAAGTAAACAAAAATCAGGATTAGAAAGTTTCGATATTAACCTGACTCCCTTCTGCCTTTTGCATTATTCCTTCTGCCTGAATTCCTTCTTCCTAACAGTCTGAGAGCTTAACGGCCTAATTAACCTGTCAAATCACCTGAACCTCCCGTTCAAGATGAATGTTGAATTTCTTAAAGACATCCTCGGCAACCATCTTCGAGAGTCGAAAGATCTCTTTTCCTGATGCGTCCCCTTTATTGATGAGCACGAGTGATTGTTTTTCATGCACGGCAGCTTCACCGGCTGATTTGCCTTTCCATCCGGCTTTTTCAATCAACCATCCGGCCGCGACTTTTACCATGCCTGATCCGATCGGGTAGAGGGGAATTTCAGGATACAATTCCCGCATGTTTATTGCCATTGCCTCAGTAATCAGCGGGTTTTTGAAGAAACTGCCGGCATTTCCAACTTTTGACGGATCAGGAAGTTTTGATTCCCGGATTGCAATTATGGCCTTCCGAATGTTTTTAAGATTAATTTCTCCAAAGCGGGTAATCTTTTCCTGAAGACCCTCATACTGAATTTTAAAATCAGGATGTTTGGAAAGACGGAAAACCACAGAGGTTACCATGAAAGAGTCCTTAAGTTTTTCTTTAAATAAGCTTGTGCGATATCCAAATTCACAAGCTTCCCGGTTATAATTTATTTTTTCAAGGTTGACAAGTTCAATGCCTTTCACTTCAGTAATCACTGAAGAGGCTTCAATCCCATAGGCCCCAATATTTTGAACGGGAACGGCTCCGATATTTCCGGGAATTAAGGAGAGGTTTTCTATCCCGCTCCATCCTTTATCCACACACCAGGCTACAAAAGAATCCCACTTAATTCCCGCCCCAGCTTCAATCTCGACAAAATATTTATTTTCACTGATTTTATCGATTCCACCAATCTCAGGGTGGATAACCAATCCATCAAAATCATGAATAAAGAGAAGGTTACTTCCTCCACCAATAAAAAGGCGTCTTTCTTGCAGCATTTTAGGATTATGATCTAAAAACTGAACCAGATCAGCAGGGGAATCAACTGATAAATAATACTTTGCAATGGCAGTTACCCCAAAAGTATTACTTTCTCTGAGTGAAAAATTGTGGGTTAACCGGTACCTATCCATTTTATTGTGACCCATGTTTCTTCACCTTTAATCTTCTGATTGCATCAGATCCGAGGCCGGATCCGGCAGCTCGTCAAGTAAAGATTCAAAATCAATCATAGGCATATCATTGGGCATTTCCCTGATACCCCCTGCCTCACAGATGATGGTGCGGGCGGGAAATTTCTGAATAATCGGATAATCGTGAGTCGCCATCACGACAGTTTTTCCCTCCCTGTAAATTTCCATAAATACATTCAGTAGGGACTCGGAGGTCTCCGGATCAAGATTTCCGGTTGGTTCATCGGCTAATATGATCTCCGGATTATTCAGTAACGCCCTGGCAATAACAATCCTTTGCTGCTCTCCTCCCGACAGTTGGTGAGGCATCCTGGGTCCAGAATGTGCCATTTCAACAATGGATAAAACTTCGTGAATCCGTTCTTTTATCGATTTTTCATTCTGCCATCCGGTGGCCTTTAAAACAAATTCAAAATTTTTATCTACGGACCGGTCCGTAAGAAGCTGAAAGTCCTGAAATATAATTCCGAGCCTCCGCCGAAGATATGGAACCTCCTTCGATCGGATTTTGTCAAGATGATACCCGCAAATTGATCCTTCTCCCGAGATAAGTGGCAATTCATTGTAAAAAGTTTTCAACAGACTCGATTTTCCACTGCCCACTTTCCCGATGATATAGAGGAATTCCCCTTTATTTATGGAAAGATTGATATTCTTTAGAACCAACGTCTCACGTTGATAAATGTCCGCGTTTTTTAATTCAATGATTGGCTCCACGATTCGATTAGTTTATTTTAAATCTATATTTGTATAAAGCATCTGATTGCAAAACTAGTGATATTCCTCGGTTTTTTTATTAAAACCATTGGAGCTTATATCGTATGTTATTGGGAAAATTTGCTTATTTGCATATTCAAATATTAGGATATTGAAATGAAATAGCCATGGTTGAAAAATTGCAATCCGAAGATGATTATATCCAGATCCGTCAGTTGACGGATTCCATGCGACCTTTAAAATACAAATTATATACGCATGAAAATTAAATTCCAGTTATTTAAAGTATTCCTGATTTTCTTCCTTTACGCCTTTCCTGTGAATGCCCAACCGGTAGTTACTCAAAACAGCGGTAAAGAAATTTTCAGAACGGCAATGGAGTTATTTAATGCCGAAAATTACGGAGCAGCTCTCCCTGAATTTCAAAAACTCCAGGGAATTACGGAACCTGCATCTATATTAGCCCAGGAGGCAGATTATCATATACGGGTTTGTTTCCTTGAGATGGGAAACTCGAACGGCAGGCCAATGCTCGAATCGTTTATTGCCGGCAATCCGCAATCTCCAAGAATTAATAATGCCTGGTTCAGGTTGGGAAATACGGATTATTTGCAGAAGCATTATAAGCAGGCCCTTGTAGCCTTTAAGAAAATTGACCGGTATGAGCTGTCAGGAGAAGAATTGGATGAATATTGTTATAAATCGGGTTTCTGCAATCTGGAGTCGGGGCACAATGATATTGCGAAGGTCTTCTTTGCCGAATTAAAAGATAAACAAGGTAAATATGCCGATGATTCCAAATATTACTGGGGCCACATAAACTACCTTGAAGGGAAATATGATCTGGCACTTCAGGAGTTTGCAAAAATTGAGAAGTCAACCAAATATGTATCGGTTATCCCCTTCTACAAAGTTCAGATCTATTTTGCCCGGGAAAAATATGAAGAGGTCATTGAAAATGGCGGGCCATTGATGACAAATGCTACCAATGACCGGAAGATTGAATTAGCAAAAATTATGGGTGTTTCCTATTATCAGCTCAAAAATTATAAAGAGGCATTACCCTATGTCGAAATCTATTTAAAGAGTAAGGAAATAACTGCACTTCAATATTATGTGGCAGGTTACTGTTACGGACAATCGGGGCAGAATGATAAAGCCATTCAGTATCTCGAGAAGTCAGTTAAAGGAAACGATGCTTTGGCACAAAACGGATATTATGAACTGGCAGATCTGTATGTTAAAAATGGGGATAAGCAGCGGGCTATGATGGCTTTTCAGAATGCTTCAAATCTTGACTTTGATCCGAAAATTAAAGAGGATGCCCTTTTTCAATATGCCAAGATCACTTATGAACTTAATTATTCTCCATTTAATGAGGCGATAAGAGCATTTGACCGGTATATCACAGAATATCCGAATTCAGTAAAAAACAGGTCTGCCTACGATTACCTGAGCAAAGTATTCATGACCACGCGGAATTACAAGGATGCCCTGGTTTCGCTAGAAAAAATAAAAGTTAAAAGTCCCTCAATCAAAAAGGCTTACCAGAGAGTATCACTAAACCGGGGGATTGAATTTTACCGGGATTTGAAATTTCAGGATGCTATCCAGTTATATAATAAGTCATTAACGTACGGAGATCAAAGTAATACTTTACGGGCTTTGGCTTACTATTGGCGCGGCGAAGCCAATTTCCGCCTCGGGAAAAGCGACGAAGCTGTTGCCGATTACAAGAAATTTCAGACTCTGCCTGGAGCAACTAAACTAAAGGAGTATTCCATCTCAAATTATAATATCGGATATACTTTATTTAATAAGGAACAATATGAACTGGCTATCCCATGGTTTACTAAATGTACCGACAGTAAACTTAATAAGAATATGGCAATTTATACCGATGCCTATAACCGTTTGGGAGATTGCTATTTTGTGTCCAGCAGGTTCAGCGATGCAATTTCCTATTATCAGAAGGCTTATGAAAGTGGTGCATCTGATTCAGATTATGCCTTGTTCCAAATCGCATTCTGTCATGGCTTGGTAAACGATAATATTCAAAAAATCAGTGAGTTGAATCAGCTTATTGTGGATTTTTCACAATCTAACTATATTGCCGAAGCCTTGTTTGAAACCGGTAAATCATGGGAACGGTTGCAGGATAATACTAAAGCTGTGGATAGTTATAAAATGCTGATTTTGAAATACCCTGCAAGTCCGTTCAAACCTAAGGCCCTGGTACAATTGGGGTTATTGGCATACAACAGCAACGATCCGAATGCTTCTACCCAATATTACAAAGAAGTTACCGAAAATTATCCGAATAGTCCGGAGGCTAAAGGGGCACTTGCCGGTATCCGAAATAATTATGTAGAGAACAATAAGGTTGACGAATACATTTCCTATGCAAAAAAACTGGGTAATTCAGCCTCCCCGTCACAGAATGAGCAGGATTCACTGACCTATTATGCCGCTGAAAAGCTCTATATGGCCAAGGATCCCCGCGCGGCAGAGGAACTTGGTAAGTACCTTTCCACTTTTCCTTCCGGAAATTTTGCGCTTAATGTCCATTTTTATAAGGCAGAAACAGAATTGATGAATAATAAACCAGAAGATGCCTTATTAAGCTATGATTATATCCTGGCTCAGCCAAATAATATATTTACTGAAAATTCCCTGGTTCGCGGTTCTGAAATTGCCTACAAGGCAGGCGATTTCAAAAAGGCGTTGGGATACTACGAACGACTGGAAACTGTTTCAGGAAATAGTGATAACACGTTGCTCTCATTGGCTGGAAGAATGCGATGTGACTATGAATTGAAAGAATTCGATGAAGTTGCAAAACTGGGATGGAGGATTCGCAGTATGAATAAAGTTCCACCTGAACTGGAACGGGAAGCTTGCTATAAATCGGCAAAGGCCTATATGGAATTAAACGATCCAGCCAAGGCCATTCCGCTTTGGCGTAAGCTCTCAGCGGATTCCAAATCGCTGGAGGGATCCGAAGCAAAATATATGGTATGCGAATATTATTATACTGAAAACAAGCTAAAGGAGGCTGAAAATGAGGTGAATGATTTTATTGATAAAAATTCGCCCCACCAGTATTGGCTCGGGAAAAGCTTCATTTTACTGGCTCATGTTTATGAAAAGCAAAATGACCTATTCCAGGCAACCAATACGCTGAAAAGTATAATTGAGAATTATGAGCAAAAAGGTGATGGTATTGTTGAAGAAGCTACCCAGTACCTCCGGAGCCTTGAAGCGAAGGGTGATGCGGGTGCAGATAAACCGGAAACCAAAACTCAGCAACCAGGCCCAGGATCGAAAAAGAAATAAATCAGAAAGAGTTATGAGACAATTATTTAATACATTATTCACTTTTCTTTTGATTCTTGCAATCTCGACCGATTTTGTTTGGGCTCAAAAAGATACCACGGTGCTCAATCAATCTGTCGAGGTGATGAAGGCTTATCACCCAAGTATCGCCAACGCAAAAAAAATCAGCCTGATGCCCGTGATCGAAGATACCACACGTTATTCCCCTGAATTTGTCTATTCGATTGACAGTAAGCCTATTAATTCCGGTTTTACGGCCTCTGCCATAAAACCTGCAGATGTGAATAAGGAGTCTTACAAGAATCTGGGAATAGGTTATCTGAAACTAGGAGCAGGTACTTCAAATACAGCTTACGGTGAATTCTTCCTGAATTTGCCTCAGTCAAAAAATGCCTCTTTCGGCCTTCACTTAAGGCATCTTTCATCGGATGGCCAAATTAAGCTCGTCGCTGGCGATAAGGTGAATGCACCCTATAGCCAGAATAATGCGGCTATATTCAGCTCTTTAAATATTGGGAGTACGGTTCTCAGTACAGATCTCGCCTATGATCGGGATGCTGTCAATTATTACGGTTATCCGGGAGCCATACCTGCCAGGATTGACACCATTTCTTCTGTAAGGTATGGATTAAAACAGGTTTATGAGAAAGGCGATTTGAAGATAGCTTTAAAAAGTATCGAAAAGACTCAAGGTAATCTCGCATTTAACAGCGGTATCAGGCTCGGCTTTTTCGATTCAAAAACCGGACAAAAGGAGAATAGCGGGGGTTTATTTGGAAAATTTGATTACAATTTCGGGCAGGTTCACGGAATTTTGGATTTTTCTTATGATCATTTCATAACTGATAGTATCACAATTCCGAATCTAACGCTACCAGGCTCAATAACCGATGACTGGCTTCGAATTGCACCGTCTGTCCGGTTGGACGGAGATAATTGGTCTTTAAGGGGCGGAATTAATTTTGTCGAGGTTTCTGATAAGACCGAAGGTAATTCGACTAAACTTTATCCCGATTTTGAGTTTAATTTTAAACCACTTGAAGGGATTTTATCGATATATGCCGGTTTGAAAGGTGATTTGAAAAAAAACAGATACGGTGATATTGCCAGTGAGAATTATTGGGCCGATCCCCACCATAATATTCAAAATACTGATTATAACTATATTATCTCAGGGGGATTGAAAGGAAAGATCTCTCGTGAATTATCTTATAATCTGGGAATTAAATACAGTCAGGTTAAAAATCTCTATTTTTATGTGCAGAACAGCTATTTCACTTCCGCTTCAAATCCGCTGATTTATTCAAATGAATTTACCGTAGTTTATGATAATGCAAAAATCACCGATTTTTCAGCTGAATTTTCATATGTATCAGGCAAAGATCTTTCAGTGGTATTAAAAGGAAATTATTACAATTATAAACTAGATGTCCTGACCTTTGCTCCGCAGAAGCCTAATTTTGATCTGTCAGCCTTTGCAACATGCCGTATTCTGGACAAATTGACCGGATTCGCCGATTTGGATGTAATTGGCAGCAGGAAGGCAATGGTATATAATATAAATCCCTTTGCCTCTCCTGTATCGCGGGACCTGGTGATTTCGATAGATCCTTCCATCCAGTTAAATCTTGGTGCAACTTATGAAATAACAACGAGTTTTAAACTGTATGGACGTGTGGATAACCTGCTCAACCGGTCCAATGAACAGTGGCTTGGTTATGCTTCCCAGGGATTAAGATTGATGGGAGGAGCCACATTTTCCTTCTGAATGTTTCATACGGATATTGGGGATAATTTCATAAATATAATTGTTGTAAAATATTGTTTTTCAATGTTTTACAACAATTTGTTTATTTGTATTTTCAAATTTTTTTGAGCTGTTTTTTTTCCGCTCTTTCAGCTTTTTTTATTATATTTGCAAACCTCTGAAATTAGCAGCTAATTCTTTAGGGAGTGAGTTGTTTTAGGGTTAATCCGGATTTAGGAGGTCGCAGGTGATTCACGGTTTATGGAAACCGCGGTGGACCATTTTTATTATTTTAATATAATTATTTTTAGAATGAGCGATTTAGAAAATAAGCCAGTCAGCGAAGTTGCAAGTTATGGTGCGGACAGTATTCAGGTTCTGGAAGGACTCGAAGCGGTTCGGAAACGTCCTGCAATGTACATCGGGGATATTAACATTAAGGGTCTTCATCATCTTGTTTATGAAGTGATTGACAACTCTATTGATGAAGCTTTGGCTGGTCACTGCAAAAATATTGAAGTTGAGATAAACACTGACGGATCGGTAACGGTAGAAGATGATGGTCGTGGAATTCCAACCGAATTGCATACGGGGGAAAATAAATCGGCACTTGAGGTTGTTTTAACAGTCCTGCATGCCGGCGGGAAATTCAATAAAGAGAGCTACAAAGTCTCCGGGGGATTGCACGGGGTTGGTGTTTCGTGTGTTAATGCCTTGGCCTCCTACCTGCGTGCCGAGATTCACCGCGACGGGAAAATCTGGGAACAGGAATATGAAAGAGGTTTTCCAAGGGGAGATGTTAAAATTATTGGGGAATCTGACAAAACAGGTACCATTATCACCTTTATTCCTGATGATACCATTTTTACCACTACCGAATTTAAATACGATATCCTCTCTGCCAGGCTTAGGGAGCTTGCCTTCCTAAATAGCGGAATCCGCCTTTCAGTTACTGATAACCGCGTTGTTGAAGAGAATGGACAGGTTAAAACGGAACTTTTTTGTTCTGAACGAGGATTGGCAGAATTTGTCGATTATTTGGATGGTACACGCGAACGGCTGATTGAAGAGACCATTCACATCTCAACAGAGAAGAATGATGTGCCGGTTGAGATTGCGATGTGTTACAACAACTCCTTTACTGAAAATATCCATTCTTACGTCAACAATATCAACACGATTGAGGGAGGTACACATATGACCGGTTTCCGCAGGGGATTAACCCGGACTTTAAAAACATATGCCGATACCAGTGGAATGTTGTCGAAGCTCAAATTCGAAATCAGTGGTGATGACTTTCGTGAGGGACTGACTGCTGTTTTATCAGTCAAGGTTCAGGAACCTCAGTTTGAGGGTCAGACTAAAACCAAGCTTGGTAATTCGGAGGTTAGCGCTTCGGTTGACCAGGCTGTGAGTGAAATGCTTGCCAATTATCTGGAAGAACACCCGCGCGAGGCAAAAATTATTGTGAACAAGGTGATCCTGGCCGCGACAGCACGTCATGCAGCCCGTAAAGCCCGTGAACTGGTTCAGCGGAAAAGCGTCCTCACAGGTGGTGGTTTGCCGGGAAAATTGGCTGATTGCTCTGAAAAGGATCCTGAGCTGTGCGAAGTGTTCTTTGTCGAGGGGGATTCTGCAGGGGGTACGGCGAAACAGGGCCGTGACCGGAAGTTCCAGGCGATCCTTCCGCTCAGGGGTAAAATTCTGAATGTTGAAAAGGCGATGACTCACCGGGTGTTTGACAGTGAGGAGATTCGGAATATCTATACCGCGTTGGGTGTTTCCATCGGAACCGATGAGGATCAGAAAGCGCTCAATTTTTCAAAGCTCAGGTATCATAAAATTGTAATTATGACCGATGCGGACGTAGACGGTTCCCATATCGCAACATTAATCATGACCTTCTTTTTCAGGTATATGTACGATCTGATTGTCAATGGATACCTCTATATTGCCACACCGCCTCTTTATCTTGTGAAAAAGGGGAAACAGGAACAATATTGCTGGACTGAACAGCAACGGTTACGGCTGATTGAAGAATGGGCGGGAGGAAACGAAAAGTCGCTGCATGTTCAACGTTACAAAGGTCTTGGTGAGATGAACGCAGAACAGCTCTGGGATACCACCATGAATCCCGAAACACGCACACTTCGTCAGGTACAGATTGAGAACCCGGCAGAGACCGACCATGTCTTCTCCATGTTGATGGGTGATGATGTCCCGCCTCGCCGTAAGTTTATTGAAGACAATGCAACCTACGCGAATATTGATATTTAACCAATAATTAGTGAGCAGGTGACTATTCAAGATTTGAACAGTCACCCGCTCACTTTACCAGAGCCTAACGGCCTCCAGTCTAACCGCCTAATCCGCTCCCTATGAATATCTGCGTTTTCTGTTCATCGAGCAATGCCATTCCTGAACTTTATTTTCAGGAGGCACAGGAACTAGGGAAACTTATCGGAGAGAACCGGCATTCCATTGTTTATGGAGGAGCCACGGTCGGTTTGATGCATGTTGTGGCTGAGTCTGCCAGGCAGGTAGGAGCCATTTCAATTGGAATAATCCCTGAGTCAATTCACAACAGGCGACTCTCCTCACCAAGGGATCATGAGCAGATCATTACCCCAAACATGCGCGATCGGAAGTATTTGATGCGCAAACGCTCCGATGCTTTTATAGCACTTCCCGGAGGTTTTGGTACACTCGAAGAAATACTTGAGGTAATCACCCTCAAACAGCTGCAATACCACCATAAGCCGATTGTATTCATCAATACAAATGGATTTTTCAATGCGCTGATCGAACAATTTGAAAGGGCCTATCGGGAATCGTTTTCAAAGGAAGAGTATAAATCGACCTATTTTATCGCTGCAAACCCGGCCGAGGCGATTGACTATATTCAAAATTACCAATACACTGAGTTGACTGCCAAATGGTTTGATGTTCCGGGACCTTCGAGGTTCTGATGCCTCTGATACAGGATTATTATCTATTAATTATCTTCAATATATGCTTTGACATTGACCTTCGAATTGATATATTTGAAGTTGATTTAGAGTGCATTATTTCGCTTTTGTGCTCATCTAACCTGTATCTCTTATGAACCGATCCTTCACCTTATGCCTGTTACTTTGTTATTGCGCAGTGATAATCTCGTGTCATACTCCTGCCAGGAAAACTTTGACACGAGTTCTGCCATTTTCTGAATACATCTCCTCCTATACCTCCGGGTTGATTGGAATTAATGAAGATATCCGGATAACCATAAATTCAACCCCAAGCCAGTCTGTCGGGGAACAGATCCCGTCGGATCTGATTCAGCTCTATCCCGAAGTTTCGGGTAAAATAATACTTTCCGAAGGCCATATCCTTATTTTTCATCCGGATAAGCCACTTCAATCGGGGCAAGTCTATCAGGTAATTTTTAAACTTGGAAAGATTGAGACAGTTCCTGAAACGCTCAAACAATTTGAATTTCAGATAAAGACTTTGGAAGCCGATTTTTCTGTGAATATCGAAGGTGTCAGAAGTTTCATGGTAAACGGAACCATGAAAACTGAAATTTCGGGATTAGTCACAACCAGTGATGTGTATGCAGAGGCTAAGGTTGAACATCTGATTTCCGGAGAAGAAAGCGGGAATACGCTTCCGATCAGGTGGAAACATAAGACAAATAGAGTCGATCACCAGTTTATAATCGAACAGGTGAAACGGTCAGACCGGCCCGCGAAGGTATTGATTCGCTGGAATGGGAAAGCCGTTAAAGCCGATCGTGAAGGGAAACAGGAAGTAACCATACCAGCTTCCGGTGATTTTAGCCTGTTGGAATGTAAATCTTTTGCAGGTTCGGCTCCAAGTATCGAACTAAACTTTTCTGACCCATTGGATCCTGACCAGGAGAGTGAAGGATTATTCAGCATGCAGGGAATCGAATTTGAAGTTTCTATAGAGGATAATAAAGTCAGACTCATACCGCGACAGGAGGTTACGGGTAAACGTGATCTTGAAATCTTTGGTGGGTTAAAGAATTTTGCAGGTAACCGGTTAGGGACCAATAAAGTGGTTACATTATCACTGCAATCTGAGAATCCGGCAATCCGGTTTATCGGCAAGGGGAATATCATTCCATCTACCAACGGATTGGTTATCCCATTTGAAGCGGTGAATCTTAATGCGGTAGATATAAAAATCATTAAGATCTTCTCAAATAACTATCACCAGTTTTTTCAGTCAAACAATCTGGATGAGAATAATTCACTGCGGAATGTGGGACGTCCGGTTTACAGGGGAGTGCTTCCTCTAACCGGTATCCATGCCGGAGTCCTGAACAAATGGAGTTCCTACAGTTTTAAAATAAATGATCTGATCCGGGTTGAGGCCGGAGCAATCTACCAGGTCGAGCTTTCCATGCGGCCGGAGTATTCACTGTACCCATGCGGTGAAGATGCCAAGATTAAGACGATCAAACGTAAAGAGAAAGTTAGGGATGATGAGCAATGGCTTTCCGGTTCTTATTCGGAAGAAGATGAAAACCTGAATGAATATGAAGGGGAACGGTATGATTGGCAAAGCCGGAATAATCCATGCACCCTCTCTTATTTTATCATGAACAGAAATGTTTCAAAGAATGTGATCGCTTCGAACATTGGATTAATTGCCAAACGAGGTATAGATAACCAGCTATTAGTGGTTTCAACGAATCTTTTAACCGCGCAGCCCCAGCCCGGAACCGAAATTACTGTTTTTGATTACCAGTCACAGGTTATTGCAACAAGCAGAACGAATGAAGAGGGAATTTGTCAGTTGCCTTTGAACAGAACTCCATTCCTGATTGTCGCAAAGAGTGGAAATGACATTGGATATCTGAAGATTAGCGATGAGGTTTCTTTGCAACTCAGCCGTTTTGACGTTGGTGGCAGCGAGGTGCTGAAAGGTTTGAAAGGTTTTTTGTATGGTGAAAGGGGAGTGTGGCGTCCGGGAGATTCCTTGTTTGTCTCTTTAATTATCGAGGATAAGCTCAATAAACTGGGTCCCAGCCACCCGGTTATTTTCGAATTATATACGCCTACAGAGCAACTCGAACAAAAAATTGTTTTGACGCTTAACGGGAATATTACCACCTTAAAAACCGTTACAAAGGCCGAAGCGCCAACCGGAAACTGGCGTTTGGTTGCCAGAGTTGGGGGCGCTGAATTTACAAAGCGAATCCGGATTGAAACGGTAAAGCCCAACCGGCTTAAATTACAGCTGAATACTCCTGCAGAACCTTTGCTGGCCGGCAACAGGAATCAGGTCGCAACACTAAACGCCAAATGGCTTCATGGGGCTCCGGCAAATTCAATGAAGGCCAAGGTTGATGTCTTGCTCAAAAAAGTCACCACAATTTTCCCTAAATATTCGAATTATACATTTGACAGTCAGATTGTTAAATTTGAATCTGCGGAACAGACGATTTATGAAGGCAAACTGAATGAAAGCGGGGATGTCAGCTTCCCGCTTAATTTTGGTGCAATGAGTAATGCCCCCGGGAAGCTCGAAGCTGTTTTTACAACCCGTGTATTTGAACCGGGTGGAGATTTTAGTGTTTCTCAATTCAATAAACAGGTTTCCCCTTTTCCTAAATATGTTGGAATCAGATTCCCGGATGAAGATCCCCACCGGTCAATGCTCACCTCCGGAAATGAGAACGAAATGGACCTGGTGGTGCTTGATCCTTCGGGGAACCCAACCGAATCACCGGTCGATATCTCTGTTTATAAGATAAACTGGCGCTGGTGGTGGGATGCCTCTGAAGATTATCTGGCCAATTTTGTGACCAAGGAGCATTATAAATCGGTTCTGAACCGAAATTTAACCACCATATCCGGGAAAGCCGTATTTAAGTTTACAATCGCGAATGAAAATTGGGGGAGGTATCTTTTTATTGCAAAGCTTCCCGATGGTCACAGTGTTTCGAAAATTGTATATCTCGACTGGCCTTACGGAAGTTCTGCCGGTCAGCAGGGCGGAGCAACGATGCTGAGTTTTTCCGCGGATAAGGAGAAATATAAAGTGGGAGAGGAGATCTCTGTCAGTTTTCCAAGTACACAGGATGGTAAAGCTTTTGTTACCATTGAGAATGGATCGACTATTCTGGACAAATTCTGGACAGATACCAAATCGGGTCAAACCCGGGTTAGTTTCAAGGCGAAACCCGAAATGGCTCCCAATATCTATTTATCCATTCTTTATCTCTCGCCCCATGGACAAACTGTCAATGATCGTCCGATTCGTCTTTACGGAGTGATTCCCATAAGCGTGGAAAATCCGGAAACACACCTTTTGCCAGTTGTGAAACTGCCTGATGAACTTCGGTCACAGCAGCCTTTTACCGTTGAAGTGAGTGAGAAACACGGTCAGGTTATGAACTATACGCTGGCTATCGTTGACGAAGGGCTGCTCGATATTACTGGATATAAAACGCCTGATCCATGGAATACTTTTTTTGCCAGAGAAGCACTAGGGGTAAAAACCTGGGATTTATTTGATTTTGTCCTAGGAGCATTTGGAGGTAAATTAGAAAAACTGTTTGCAGTAGGTGGCAGTGATCAGTTACCCGATCCTTCCAAACAGAAAGCTCAGCGATTTAAACCAGTTGTCCGGTTCATAGGGCCCTTTTCGCTCGAAAAAAATGGCAGACAACGTCATACGATCCTCTTGCCGCAATATACGGGGTCCGTTCGGCTGATGGTTGTTGGAGCTTCCGACAATGCATATGGTTCTGCAGAAAAGACGGTTCCGGTTCGTGATCCGTTGATGATCGTGGCAACGGTACCCCGCGTGATTGGAATAAATGAAATCTTTGAATTACCTGTTTCGGTATTTGTGCAGGGGATTACCATAAAGGATGTCGGAATTTCTGTCAATGCCAATTCTCTGCTTTCAGTTATTGAAAGCAATAAACAGGATATCAAATTTACCGGACCGGATGAGAAGGATGTGAGGTTTAGCCTCAAAACGGGGAATAAAACAGGGAAAGGGGTCATTGAAATCAGTGCTCATTCATCCAAAGAAAAAGCTGTTTACAGTGTAGAAGTCGACGTTCGTAATCCAAATCCTACTATTGTGACCAGTGAGACACATCTTGTTAGTGGAAAGCAGAACAGGGAATTTGTGCTGCTTCCTCCCGGATCAGGCGGAACAGGTTCCACCTCGGTGGAGGTTTCATCTTTGCCTCCGATGAATCTTGGAAAACGACTTGACTACCTGATTAATTATCCTCACGGGTGTGTGGAGCAAACCGTATCAGCCGCATTTGCACAATTGCTAATCAATCAGTTTTCGGCTCTTGATCCGAAGCAAAAAGTTGAGGTTGAATCAAATATAAAAGCAGGAATCGATAACCTTCGCAAATTTCAGCTGGCTGACGGGGGTTTTACTTATTGGCCGGGGAATAATTACCCGTCACTCTGGGGAACTTCATGGGCTGGAAATTTTATGGTCGAAGCTGAAAATTTCGGATTTGTAATCCCTCCTGATGTCAAAAAACGGTGGCTGAATTTTCAGCGAAATGCCGCAAATTACTGGCACAGGGAGATTAGTGACCGTGGATTGATTCTCGATCAGGCATACCGGCTCTATACCCTGGCATTGGCTAATGCACCGGCTATCGGTGCGATGAACCGGCTAAGGGAAACCCCTGACTTGCCGGTGGAAGCCCGTTGGGAGCTTGCCGCTGCTTATGTTATGATTTCCAGACCCGAAGTTGCAGATCAACTCGTGGATATGACCAAACTGGAACCTTCAGTATATCAGAACGAAGGAGCTACTTTCGGTTCATCGCTGCGTGACCAGGCCATACTTCTTGAAACATTAACGCTGATGAAGAAAAAAACAGAGGCATTTAGTGTTGCACAATCTATTTCCACCGCACTTTGCAGCGACCAGTGGATGAGTACCCAAACCACCGCAAATTGTTTAGTGGCTATGGCACGATTTGCCGGGAAGGAGATCAAATCCAACGGACAGAATAAGTTCAGACTCGCCGTGAATGGAAAACCGCAAGATATCTCAATCGATAAAGGGACATATAGCAAAGAATTCCCGGATTTTGAGGGCAAATTGTCACTCAATATCGAAAATCAATCAGCCGCTGATCTGTATGTTACCATTATTCAAAGAGGTATTCCTCAAAATGCAAATGTTCCGGCCAGGCAAAACGGTATTAAACTTGATGTCGTATACCTTAAATCCGATGGAAACCCGGTGGACGTAACCAATATTCCCAAAGGTTCTGATTTTACCGCTGTGGTCAGAGTCAAAAACACTGGTTTTGGGGAGGTTGATAATCTGGTACTTACGCAGATCTTTCCGTCCGGATGGGAAATTTTGAATGAACGGCTGTTTGGCAGCGAAACAGTTGCGCGGTTTAATTACCGGGATATTCGGGATGACCGGGTGTTTACCTATTTTGGTCTGAAAATGAATGAGCAGAAAGAGTTCAGGGTAAAGCTGAATGCAACCTATTCAGGTACCTATTTTCTGCCGCCTGTCCAGGTTGAGGCGATGTACAACAATACGGTTTCAGCGAATAATTCCGGAATGAAGGTGGTTGTAGGAAAATAAATCGATGAACTTAATAACACGAGAGAAATTTTTAAAAATAGTCAGTAAGAATAAACTTCTAATTGCCGGAATTGTTACCCTTTTCCTGTTTTTATTGTTGCCGGTTGTCCGTTTTAAAGTGCCATATAGTGTTGCTATTGAGTCTAATGACGGAATGCTTTTGGGGGCAAAAATTGCGGCCGATGGACAATGGAGATTTCCACCGGGTGATTCTGTTCCGGAGAAATTCAGGAAATGCATTATTTGTTTCGAAGACCGGAAGTTTTATTTTCATCCGGGGATAGATCCATTTTCCATCGTAAGAGCTATTGGACAAAATGTCCGGGCAGGGAAAATTGTCAGTGGCGCAAGCACCTTATCCATGCAGGTGGTAAGGCTTTCGCGGAAGGGAGGAAAACGAACAATCCGGGAAAAAATTCTTGAAATTGCACTGACTCTGCGATTGGAATTTTCCGCCTCGAAAAATAAAATTCTCTCGATGTACGCTGCACATGCCCCTTTCGGCGGAAATGTAGTTGGGATTGAGGCTGCAGCCTGGCGTTATTTTAATTGTTCTGCCGATCAGCTTTCCTGGGGAGAATCGGCAGGTCTTGCTGTGTTGCCAAACTCCCCTTCCCAGGTTTTTCCCGGAAAGAACGGCGATCAGCTCAGACAAAAGAGGAATAGATTGTTACACAATCTCTTGAATGATCATGCTATAGATCGTATGACCTACGAATTGGCTATCACTGAACCATTACCCGGAAAACCTGAACCATTGCCTGATTTAGCCCCTTATCTTTTGAATAGATGCAATGCACAAGCCAAAAAAGCCATTGTGAAGACCACGATTAATCGAAGGTTGCAGGAAGCTGCACAACGGATTATTGACCAGCAAATGGTTCAGTTGAGGGGCAATCAGATCTATAATGCCGCCTGTGTGGTGGCTGAAGTTAAAACAGGGAAAATCTTAGCCTATATAGGGAATGCCAGTATCAGTGATTCCCATGGCGGTGCGGTGGATATGGTCGAAGCACGACGGAGTTCCGGGAGTATTTTAAAACCCTTTCTGAACACCTCAATGCTCGATGGCGGAAAAATGATGCCTGATGCCTTAATGCCCGATATCCCCCTGTACTTCTCAGGATATTCTCCTCAGAACTATGATTTGCAGTTTAGAGGTGCTGTTCCCGCTTCGGTTGCACTGATTCGTTCCCTGAACGTTCCGGCTGTTTTTATGCTTAAAAATTATACGCCATTGCGGTTTCTTGAAATCCTTAAACGGATTGGGCTGACCACCTTTAACCAGGATGCAGGGTATTACGGATTGTCATTGATTCTTGGAGGGGGCGAAACGTCACTAAAGGAACTTGTATCTGCCTATGGATCCATGGCCAGGGTCCTGAACAGGTATAACAGCAAGGGAGTTTATCATTCGGGTGATTACCATCCGGTAAGTTTTATACCCGAAAAGGAAAAACCCGTTATTCCTGATGGAAAGTTTGTTTTCCACGCGGCATCAATCTGGCAGACTTTTAATACGTTGACAGAATTGAACCGGCCGGAGGAAGAGGCGGGTTGGCAGCAACTCTCATCTTCAGGGCGGCTGGCCTGGAAAACAGGCACGAGTTTTGGCTTTCGTGATGCCTGGGCAATTGGAGTAAATCCAGACTATGTAATCGGCGTTTGGGTAGGAAATGCAAACGGAGAGGGTCGTCCCGGGTTGACAGGTGGGACTTCGGCTGCCCCGATCCTTTTTGAAATCAGTTCATTGCTTAATTCAGACCATTGGTTCGAAAAGCCCCTTTCCGGAATGTTGCCGGTTGCTGTGTGCCGGGAAAGCGGTTACCGGGCCTCAGTTAACTGTAACGAGACTGATACAATCATGGTCCCCTCCACCTGTCTGAACACTCCTCCCTGTCCTTATCACATGCAGATTCATCTGGATGCAAACCGGCAATATCTTGTGAACGCAAAATGTTATCCCCAGGATAAGATAATTAACGATAGCTGGTTTATTTTGCCCCCGGGCATGGAATACTACTACCGGAAATCACATCCCGGCTACCGCACACTTCCAAACTGGTTGCCTGGAAGCATTCAGCAAAATGAGATTCAAATGCTGGAACTGATTTATCCCGATGACCGGTTGATGGTTTACCTTCCAAAAGGTCTTGATGGCCAAAAGGGTGAGGTCATTTTTCAGGCTGCCCACCGCAGACCGGGAGCTACCCTTTTCTGGCACCTTGATGAAAATTTTCTGGGCACCACCAGTGAAATACATCAAATGGCCGCATCACCTTCACCAGGCTATCATAAGCTATTGATTCTGGATGAGTTCGGTAACAGCAGCAGCCGAAATTTCAAGGTCGTTGAATAACTTTTTTCCGGTTTTTATTGATTTAATATCAATTTGAAAACCGGTCTTTGGTACACCTCTTCCCGGTTTGATGAATTGTGTTAAAATCAAGAGATTATCTGAAGTTGAGTTATGCCTATTTCTTAAACATAAAATAAACGGCCAACACCAGAAATACAAATCCGATCAGGTGGTTCAACCGGAACGATTCGGTTTTAAATACCACGAGAGAAAAAACAACAAATACAGTCAGTGTGATAACCTCCTGGATCACCTTTAGTTCCATCAATGAAAACGGACCGTCGTTGCCCTGGAAACCAATCCGGTTGGCCGGAACCTGGAAGCAATACTCGAAAAATGCAATTGCCCAGCTGATTAATATAATGGCAAAAAGACCAAATGACTCAAACCATTTCAACTCTCTGAATTTCAGGTGGCCATACCAGGCAAATGTCATGAATGTATTGGAAAGGACCAATAATCCGATTGTATATAAGCTCTTCATTTTCTGATATTTAAAATTTTTCCGGCGTAAAAATCTACAGGTGGTTACTGGCCGTAACCGGTTTCACATTGTTTTGACCCTTTTGATTGCAACATTAAGGGGGCAAAATTATTCAAGTATGAACAGTAAAACAATCTGAATAGCAGATCTGCTTCAGTTTTTGTTATCTTTAAATGATAATTGAGGATAAACACTTAAAAAATTATCTGCCATGAACCATGAAGCCATCCGGATTCCATTGGAAATTCAAATCGGACAAGAGCTGTACCAGCAAATTCAGGGAAAAGTACTCGAAACTATCTTGCGGGAAGCGAAAGTAGAGAAAACAGAGAACTATTTTAAAAACATTCTTCAGGGACATAGTTTTAAAGTCAATGAAAAACTTGCTCCGCGTCTTTTTGACAGCTTTGTCGATGTGATGAAAAAGCTTGATTTTCAGGAATCAACTGAATTCTTCATTACCAATAATCCTGAATTAAATGCGTTTGCCATATCCCGGCTTGAACCGGATGAAAGCCATATTATCAATATTAATTCGGGGCTTATCGATAAAGTGGATGATGATGAGCTGAAGTTCATTGTTGGTCACGAAATCGGACACCTGATCAGTAACAATGCCAATATCGCCCAATTGCTTGATTTTGTATTTGTTG
>Ga0364859_10070_pt2 | contig 72294 bp, 68 predicted proteins | sample ExccelAu500001D3_FD_206911 | JGI IMG/M metagenome (GOLD analysis project Ga0364859, IMG submission 206911) | Enriched cells from Trout Bog Lake Hypolimnion, Wisconsin, USA - BchlTB.Aug20.5000.01 .D3 | ecosystem: Environmental > Aquatic > Freshwater > Lake > Hypolimnion/Profundal zone | place: USA... | reverse complement strand
ATACTGCTGGCATAAATGAAATGAACCGGTTAAAAAGGCAAAATTTACCTTCAAATATTAAAGTATTAAAACTTCCTGACATCAAGATTGCTAATAGTTATCCAACTATTGGGCCGACGGGACTGAAAAAAATGAATGTAAATGGCTTTGCATGTGGTATTGAAATGTATTTAGGAGAAGACCTTCTTAATGCCAATGGTAATTATATACCTATAAGATGGAAAGAATATAACGCAGCCACAAATAAATATCAGGGGGCAATTAATGAAAAAGAGCTAATCCAGAAAAAATTTAGAGAGAAGATAAAAACTGGCAAGTTAGGTTCGATGTTAGAAATGGATATTTTGCTAAATCACATTTTTACAGCATTTCGAAACTAGTTTTTGTTTCTGCCTATACTAAAAACACGCAATCGGCAGATAATCGGCACTTTTTGTAAACAGCTATCAATGCACACAAACATGAATGAACATCGCAATTTTTATAAAACTCTTGAAGGGATTGATTCAGGTTCATTCGTGTGCAATCATATATGGTTTTTAGAGCCCGTTTGCTCCCGCCACCAATACCACAAAGCCCGCTCTATTAGCGGGTTTTGCTTTTGTAGCAGTCAATATTTTCGAGATCCCGACTTTGCGTCTTGATTCAATAAAAAATCAACCCTACTCAAAAAATAAAAGCCCCGAAGAATCGGGGCGAATATTTTTTAGGGTCTGTAGGGGTGAGATAGGGCAGGTAGGTAATATAAAACTCACCTTTTTGGGTTATAGGTCTGATAAGGCTTAATAGGACACACGTAACGGGTTTATAGGTTGTTTTTGGTTTATAGTTTTTTTTAAGGGCCGTATAAAACTTCAGTTCAAAAGGTTGCTTGCTTATATAGGCGTAGTTAAAGGAGAAAATGTTAGTACAGCATTTAAATATTTTTTTTATTATTTTAATCTGGGCCTTATTTTTCGGCGATGAACCGCAGGGCTTGTCCCTCCACAATATGTTGGTAATTTAAGATTTTGATTCCGCGCATTCATCGTAGGTTTGTACTTTAGAGTTTCATGCGGTTACGAAAATTAATATTAGTTTTTATTGCTGTCCTGTTCGCGTATCATTCATTTGCCCAAAATAAGGATGAACTGACCCAATCGCGGATATTGATCCTGCTTGACGGTTCCTCAAGTATGATCCATAAATGGGCGGAAGGCAAGGAAAAATTCAAGGCTGCCGGCGACCTGATCGATAAACTCATGGACAGCGTGTACAGGGTCAATGACCAGGTTGAATTTTCATTGCGGGTTTTCGGGCACCAGCACACCCTCGAAGAGGACTACTGCTACGATACCAAGAACGAGGTGCCATTTGCGAAGGACAACCGCTTGCAAATGAGCCTGCGGCTTGCGGCATTGCAACCACTGGGTGTTACACCCATAGCTTACGCGCTGGAGCAGGCCGCAGAATATGACCTCACGGATGAGGCGCACAATGCCTATAGTATTATTTTGATCACTGATGGCGGGGAAAGCTGCGGGGGCGATATATGCGAAGTAATGCAAAAACTGATCAAGAACAAGGTTTTCTTTAAGCCATACATCCTGAGCCTGGAAGATGACCCCCAACTTAAAAATACGTATGCGTGCATGGGTGATTACCTGCAGGTGACCAAAACCGCAGACATACAAAAGGCCGTTGGTGTGATTGTAGATGCGTTCAAACCCGTACTTAAAATAACGCCGCTTGAATATAAGCACCTGCAAAATGAGGTAGCTAAAAGCAAACCGACAGATACGCTTGAGGTGAAAGCAATAAAAACATTTAAGACGGATACCCTTGTCCCCATCATCGCCCCTGTCCATCCCCCAGCGGTCAACGTTACGGCAGTTGGTTTGGCCGCGTTGAGATCTGTTGCTATTGCCTCGTCTGCTGAAAGATCTTTTAAAGAGATCCCTGTGCCGGACCTGCCGCCCGTGGTCAGAGAAAAACCCGCTGAAACTAACTTAGCTAAAGTATCATTCCGGCAACCGGCGCAATTTACCGTAAAACCAGAACTGGCGCCTGCCCCGGGCATAACGGTGCAGATGGCCGCATTACCACCCATTGCAAAGGATGCCAGGGTAAAAATTGAGGTGGGCGCAATCGCCATAAACCAGCCGGTGCAATTACCGGTAAAAATAAACAGGCACATATTGGTGAATGCGCAGCCGGGGGCGCAATTGCATAGTTTTGTACCAGTCGGTCCTGATAACGAAACAACCGTAAACACCATAGAACTGGAATCGACACTGCCGCCAATAAAGGAAGAAATAGTGCCATTGAAGAAAACGGCAATCAATAGCCTTTCTACTTCGCGCCCGGAAGTAATGGTAGCCAAACCAAGTACAACGGTACAACTGCCTTTAGCAGCGCAGGTGCAGTTGCCGGCTATCGTAAAAGAAACGCCGCCGCTGAAAAAGTCCGGCCTTGATGCTGTGGCACCGGCCCAAACCCTCTTATTAAATACGACAGCCTCTAAACCAGCCACGGTAAAAAAGGACACGATCGTGGTAAGCCTTCCGCCAGTGGTACATGAGCAACCGCCACATCCGGTGCAGAAAGTGCCGCGCGCCAGGCTAGCCCCGCCAATGAAAATGGGCCTGCTTATTGTGATAGACGAAAAAAATTATCAACCACAGCCGGTACCACCGTTGCCACCGATAAAAAAAGAAATAGCCCCAAAGACCAGTAAGCCCGTCGTAACCAAGCCAGACATGGTAACCGTGCCACCGGAAAAAAGGGCCGAAACAAGGGTAGAAACCGAGGACGCCAAGGAAACGACATTGGAAGTTTATTTTACAAATGGCAAGGGCAAATATTACCAATCTACACCTCAGGTAGTGCTGGTAGACCCGGCAACGAATAAAGACGTAAAAGCCTTTTACCGCTTTGTGGACGATGCCGGCAACCCCGATCCGCAAAAGGATATACCGGCAGGCAATTTCAATATCACCTTCAGCGCGAAGCGCAGCCTCATAGCGCCTAATGTGCACATAGAAAAAGACAAGCGGAACAAAATTTATATCACGGTCAGGAATACCAGCCTCTCATTTCAATATGCCAATGCGCCGGGCCGGCCAATGACCGAATATACAGCGGTGGTCACCGAACGCAACAAGGCGCAGGGTAGGGTGCAAAGGCAAAAATGCACGGAAAAGATAGAGTATGAGCCGGAAAATTACCACGTAGAGATCAACACATTCCCAACTACAGTAAAAAACCTCGACCTGGATTTCGACTTTGAGAGTACCATAACAATAGCGCAGCCCGGTTTTCTGAAGTTTACCAACGACGTCAAGGCCGCTACGGTAACGCTGTACTTCCGAGATGGCGACAGGTTCAAGCCCTTTTCAAACCTAGACCCCAACGACCCCAAGTGCCAGCACCTGCCAATACAGCCCGGAGAATACCAGGCGCACTATAACAAGGGGCCAATAAAATCATTTGCCACAGAGCAGGTGGTTCCGTTTACCATCCTCACTACACAAGTAACTGAAGTGGTGCTGAAGTAAAAGTATGCAACCCCTATGCCTGCCTGGCTACTTCCTTCCAGTCGTAGGTGGCCGGTTGCCATTGTTTCTTCTGGAGCTTTCCGGTTACACTCCGGTTCTGGTAGAAATTTGCCTTCTCCTGGAGCAGCGCGGGTATCTGGATCAGCGCACTGTATTTTACCAGTTCCGGCCAAGGGCTATTTTTATAATGGTCAAAAAATGACGCCAGTACCACACGGGCCTCCTTGAGGTTCCAGTAATGGATGATGTATGGCGCTGCGGCCTTTACATCCCCGAGTTGCTGAAAGCCTACTGAGCACGCGAACTGCTCTATGATGTGCTTGGGAAATTTAGGGTATTCTGTGTCTGTGAACGTAAGCGCGTCATCCAGCACATAGCGCAGGCTGGTATTAAATCCCAGCACACCGGCATTCCACATGGCCAGGTCTTGTATTGGCTTGCCATTTACCTTCACGGGTAGTTCCTCCTGCAAAAAATTATTCAGTTTCGTAAACAGGGGGTTGCTATTGCTGCTCACGACGCCTTCGCAAATGTGCATAAAGAACTTGCCTTCCGTTATTTGCTCAAAAACGTGTTCTAGCCTATGCGTGAACACAACATCCGTATCTGTGTACAGTATATTGCCATGCCTGTTTTGCGTAAAGTCACGGAGTATTTCCAGTTTTATACGGTGCACAAAATCAATCGTCCCGCGCCACTGCCGAATTAGATCATTATCAATAACGCGAAACTGCAACGGGAGATAGCATCCCTTAAACCCCTGAAACCACGCCGGATTGTCGGTATAGATCCATACCTCCAGCCCGCCAACATCGTCCGGCCCGTACAAACGCGACAAGGAAAGAAGCGCATGGCCACACTCGTGGAAAACGCCTTCATTGCCATAACATTGGATCACGATATAATTCATAAAACGGCTACCCTGGTATTTACTTTATTATATGGCTATTTGTATAGTGTCGCGGGATCACGGTTTAAAAACAATTCTGCGGCCACCAACCGGTCATGCAGCACTTCATCCTTTGGCATGAAGGCGGCTTCCTTCCGGAGCGCCGTCCACACAGCTTCGATCTGCGGCGATGACAGCTCCGGCCTGCGGAATTCAAGCGCCTGCGCCGCTGTCAGCAATTCTATTGCTAATATGCGCTGCATATTCTGTATCACGCGCCGCAGCTTGGTCACAGCATTGGCTCCCATGCTCACATGGTCTTCCTGCCCATTGCTGCTCACAATACTGTCTACTGATGCGGGTGTACAATACTGTTTGTTCTGGCTCACAATGGCTGCGGCAGTATACTGGGCTATCATAAAGCCACTATTCAGCCCGGCATCAGGCGCCAGGAAAGGCGGTAAGCCGCGCTGGCCACTGACCAGCAGGTAGGTCCTCCGTTCCGAAATGTTGCCGATCTCTGCCATTGCCATTGCCAGGAAATCAGCATGCAGCGCCAATGTTTGGCCATGAAAATTCCCTCCACTCATTATCGCATCCTCGTCATGAAAAACAATTGGGTTGTCTGTCACAGAATTGATCTCTATTTCCAGTATGTTGGCTACTGTTTCTGCCACGTCCTTCGATGCGCCGTGCACCTGGGGCATACACCTGAAGGAGTAGGGGTCCTGCACCTGCTCCTTGTGCAGTTGCTGTATGCCACTTCCCCGTAGCAGTCCCAATATCTTTTGCGCGGTGGTTATTTGCCCCTTATGTGGGCGCACGCGGTGTATTCCCGGCCGAAAGGGTTCATCCTTTACCATAAAAGCATCTGCCGACATCGCGCCAATCACATCAGCCCATTCCAGCAGCCTCTTTGACGCAAGTATGGACCAGGTGAGATAGGCGCTCATGAATTGCGTACCGTTGAGCAGGGCCAGGCCCTCCTTCGCTGCAAGTGCTATCGGTTCTATGCCAGCTTTTTGGAGCGCGGCAGCGGCAGGTATCTTTTCACCTTTGTAGGTCACCATCCCCTTACTTAAAAGCGGCAGGCTTAAATGCGCCAGTGGCGCCAGATCACCTGATGCTCCAAGCGACCCAAGTTCGTAAACAACCGGTAAAATGTCACTATTATAGAAACGCAATAGCGTTTCGGCTACTATTGGACGTACACCACTGTACCCCTGACCCAGACCCTGCACCTTTAACAGCAACATCAGGCGCACAATCTCCTCCGGCACTTCATCACCCATACCGCACGCGTGCGAGCAAACGAGGTTTTCCTGTAGCAGGGCCAGTTCATCGTCTTTTATGCGCACATTGCACAAGGAGCCAAAACCGGTATTGATCCCATAATAAGTCGCTCCGGTTTTCAGAATATCGTCGAGGTATTGTCGGTTAGCAGTTATGCGGCTAAGGGCAGCGGCCGATAGTTGCAGGGGACTATCAAGCGTCTTGATCTGGTCAATGGATAAATGTTCTGGTAATTCCATAATAGTGTATGATCCCTGCAAATGTAATGCTAATTCAAAAGTGGAAGGTAATATGAGGCCGCCAAAATTGGCTTTGCAGCATACCTGCCAAATATCTATCTTGCAGCTCCAGCATCAATATGGAAAATATCATCATTTCACCCATCAACGCCTCCTCTCCAGACTTCCCGCAGCTGTGGGACCTGAGGGAAGAAGTGCTCCGCAAACCGATTGGCAGGTCATTGAAAGACGATGATCTTAGCCGGGACTATGTCGACACCTTTTTTATCGCCAAGCACAATGACAAGGTTATCGGCTGTGTTGGTTTCCATCATTTAGCCGATGAGACCGTGCAACTAAGGGCCATGGCCGTGTACGAAGAGTGGCAAGGTAAGGGCATTGGGGCGCAACTGGTAAATGCTTTCGAAGCGCATGCCTGGAGCAACGGGTACAAGAAAATAATCCTGCACGCCCGGAAAGTAGCATTAGGTTTTTATACCGGTATGGGATATGTAGTTACCAGCGATGAGTTTACAGAGGTGGGTATACCACATTTCATGATGGAGAAGGATGCCCCGGTCGACTAAGGCGTGTTTAGCTTATTCGCAAGAGAAACAAATGTTATGCCTGGCCAACGTCCCGAAGATTTGGCTTAATGCCAGCGGCAGCATAGTCCAGACAGTTTTTCTAAATTTCCAACGCTTTAACGTGATTATTGAGTCATTGGCACGAAATTGTCGATCTGCAATAGGGAAAAGGGGAAGTCACTATCATTGCAACACTACAATAGCCTTTCGGTTTTTAAAGAGTATTTTTATCAAACGAAATCTGTTCCATGTACAAAGCACATAAACTCTCAAGGTATTTGTTCACAATTATTTTCATTATTATGTCAAACGTTGTCATGTCCCAAACGCTTCAAACGGTTCCTCATGTAGATGTAAAAAAATATTCGGGCAAATGGTACGAGATCGCTTCTTTTCCTCAGCGCTTTCAGAAGGGCTGCCACTGCACCACTGCGGAATACACCCTGAGCGAAAAGGGTTACCTCATGGTAGAAAACCGGTGCAACCGAGGCAGCATTAACGGCAAGCAGTCCTATATCAAAGGCAAAGCGTTTGTAGAGGGCAATTCAGGTAATTCTAAACTAAAGGTCCAGTTTTTCTGGCCTTTCCGGGCAAAATACTGGATCATTGATTTGGCCGGTGATTATAGCTATGCGGTCGTAAGCCACCCCAGCAAAAAGTATTTGTGGATACTATCCAGAACGCCCAAAATGGACGATACGATTTACCAGCAAATCATTGCCAGGCTGAAAGAGAAAGGATTTGATTTGAGTAAACTTCAGCTTACCCAGCAGATTTGATGGAACGGGACACCACGGCAGGCTTTATTTTTCACTGTAAAAAAGATATTCCGCAGTATAAGGCACCTCTTTTGTAAGGCCATTTTCCTTCCTTGATGCGCTTGCCGGAGCCTTCCCATCGCGCGTTTCTATCCTTTGTATAAAAGCCACATTTGCGAGAGTGCCATTTCCGGATATAGCCTTTAGCAGTAGCCAGGGAATGCCTGTACCATCAGGGCTATTGGCTTGTTGTATTTTTTTGCCGGTAGTTTTAGAGCCGTTTTTAAATTCCCATGTCGGATTTTTATCTGAATTTAGGTAATGCTTCCCGGAGAGTTGGTGGTAGGCCTTATCGGCATATAAGTTGGCGCGGGGTTCTTTAAAAGTCCACACATAGCGGGAGGTGTCGTTCGGGTCTTGAATGCAAACATATATTTGAACGCCCTTCGCATATACATGCGAGATCAATTTACTACTCGTTGGAACGGCTATTGCAGCAGGGATGGCGGCTTCCTGTCCAAAAGTGACTAGCGTATAGAAAAGTAAGGCAAATGGCATAATAAGACGCACCATATATTACTGATTATTTAGAACGTGAAAGTATGAAAAAAACGGTTGCCGTTGCAGCGTGCGAGAATGGCGCAAGAAAAATTTATGGCACGTTTTTTTAATGCCTGCTGATAGTTTTTATTTAATTGCTAACCACGTAAAAATGGCGGCGATGAACTTTTCATAAAAAAATACGGGCCTCTTCAATAACTATCCTGAACAGGAAGCACAGAACTAAGTAATTAAGGACAAGCAACTTACTTGTTACCATTGTGGCAACGACACTTTTTTTATGCAGGAAAATGTGGTGCACTGGGCTGGCGACATGATGAACAAAAAAGTGACATGCTTCACTTGTTCAGAATGTACCCACATGCACTGGTTTCGCAGTAGTGACGATTGATTGTCGCGTACGCCGCGGCATTTTGTCGGTAATTGACTTTATTTTCAGAAGTTGCGATTGAAACCCAAGAACATTGATGTATTTTACGTCTATATAGATATGGGGAAATTATCACGATGCTTTGTTCTCTATTGGCTATGGACTTGCTTAGTTGCCCCGGCATATAGCCAGCAGCCCAGCGATGTTTATCGGGAACTGAGCCTGCAGTATGACTCCGTGGGGACTTTGTCACGTATTTACGTCCTGAAAAAAGGTGATGATTATGGTATCGCCGACAGCGTGGGTAGGCTGCTGGCCTTACCGGACTATACACGTATCAGGAACCTGGATGGGATGCTGATGCTTGATCACCTTAATGGTTCCAGCGTTCTAATGGACAGTATTGGGAACCAAGTCCGTTCGGTCCCTTATAAGTTTGATAGCGCCGTTGTCTTTGATCCCAGTGTAGTGGGGATTTATGGGCCGGGCACTCAATTGTCGCTGATAGATGGAAGAGGTAAGGAATTGATGAAATTTTATAACTGGCAGGATTGCCCTCGATTTATACCAGTAATTAATTATGCCGTCGCATGGCTACCACAAGGAGCTATAAATTACAGGGGCGATACAGTAATACCCTTAAGGTTTGATCGCATATACAGGGGTCAAAATTATTGTGGGGCGCAAGCCGGGGATTCCCTTTATATTTTTGACAGAACAGGAAAGGTTGTTTTCTCGGGGCTTTTTGATGGTTGTTCTTTTCTTAGAAACGGTCTGATCGGCATAAGGAAAATGGGGCAATGGGCACTGATGAAACCCTCCGGTAAGCTGTTATCGCCGTTTAAATATTCCTCGATCGGTGACCAATACCCAGACCCAGTCCTGGGCGATTATATCTCAGTAGGTGGGTCGGAGCGCAAGACATTGATAGATACCAATGGGCATGAGTTGTTTCAGCCAATCTATAATCTGATTTTTCCTACTGCAAATCGCTGGTTCGTATTGCACCGGCTCGATGGAATAGGCCCGGAGTTAAGGGATTCAGTTGGCAACCTCATCCTCCCGGCCGGCAGTTTCTATATGGATGGCCTTTACGCGAAACGCTATATAGAGTTAGAGGACATAGGCAACTCTGGCGAACCGATAGCCTGGTATGATATGCGGCACAGGAAGATCGTAAAATACCGTTGTGATGCTGATGACGCATACAACCGTGAAGGGTTGCGCCCTACCCGAAAACTGCTTGCCGGAAAGGCCGACGGGCCTGCGGAATTCACATCGTTGAAAAATGCTGACTATGGGTACCTGATTGCTGAGAAAACGGAGATCACCGAGGATGCTGAAGAGGTAAAAATGGACCCGTTGCCATGGCCCGGCCAAGGTGACAGATTGACTAGAATGGAGCCCAATATACCTACAGATAGCCGGTACGGCCTTTCAGATGACGAAGGGGATATGATACTACCCGTAAAGTACTTCGGCATCAGGGTGTTGAAGAAACATGTGTTCCTGGCCAATGATGGACACGGTTACCGGCTTGTAACCGATAAAGACAAGGCCTTAAGCAGCGAAGTATTGCTGGGGGAATACCAAGAAAGAAACAGGGTTGTGAACAGGGACAGTATCGCTTTTATTGATCCAGAGACGTTTAAGTTTAGTCGGTATCGCGCTGAAGTCGTACCGCTTTCCACTTGGCAGGATGCTTTTCCCGCGGACTTCGTTTTGCTGAAGCAGGATGGGGTGTATGGCGTCGTTAGTGCGACTGGTAAATTGTTATTGCCCTTTATTTTCACCGCATACAAAACCGACAGCAGGAACAGGGCGCTTAAACTGTATCAGGGCGATAAATGGGGCATCGTGGATATGCACGGCAAATTGCAACACGAGTGCAATTATACCGAAGGCCAGGCGACAATCTTTAACAGTGCGTATATGGTGCTGCTGAAAGGCGCTAACGGAAAATGGGGTGTGGTGAATAGCTCCGGTCACAGCTTAGTCGGATATCAGTTAGACACAGTGGGCGAACTGAACACGGGTAATTATTGGTTCCTCGAGCATGGCAAGTACGGCATACTGGATAGGCGCGGATATATTACTGTGCCGGCTGTGATGACCGACATGCCAAATCACGAAGATGAAAACACCGGTAACGTGTCGGAAGGAGGGAAGCTACTTTATGAACGTGAGCATAGTACTCAAAGAGCGGAGCATACAGCAATAAAGGGGACGCCATGGGTACGCAACTGGATGTACTTGTTGCCCTATGGAAGTGACCAGGGATTGTATAATTCAAAAGGGACAAAGATAGCCGAGTATTTTCAGGGGTTTAACTATACTAACAGGGGCAATTTCGTACTCGTGCGTGACTCATCGGGCAACGTGGCTGTTATTGATTCTGATGGGAGCCAAATCATCCCGTTCCGCGAGATGCCTGAAGGCCTAGTGATCACCGAGCGCTCGGTGCTGGTTTTGGACAGTATCGGGGATTCGCTATATGTAATTGATGGTCAAACTGCAAAACCGGAACCCCTACAATTAGATACGCTGCAACGCAAGGAGGTCATCAAGGACTGTTATCGATTCAGTCCCGGCTACAATACCAATATCAAATACTATTTACCAGATGGTAGCCCGGCAATACTTGATGTTTTTTCCGGTAACCGTATAGCCTATGAGCACACTAAAAAACTGATCTCCGATGCCACGCACGGTCAAAGTTATTTCATTGAACTCAACAACAATAAATGGGGGTGCACCATAGGAGGTAGGGGATGGATGATACCACCGGAATACGATTCGCTGGAAAGCATAAGCGGTCAGCCATATATCGTGACACATAAGGGCGGTAAAGAGGGGCTTTACAACACGCGCGGCAGGGAGGTGCTGCCCTGTGTGTACGACCGTTTCGATAATCCCCGGACGCTTGAAAATAATTATCTTACCGTGCAGAAAGACGGCTATTTTACCATTCTTTCGGGCACAGGCAGGCAACTTACCAGAAAGTGGGACAGCATAGGCCCCGGGAGGCCAGGCAATTATTTCAGTGCCTGGCTGGGCGATAAAAAATATTGGCTGAATAATATGCGTGACACCCTTTCACCGGTTTCAGCAAAAGACGATGTTGTTGGTGGGATAGTGGTGAAAAGCATTTGGTTCAATGCCCAGCAGGTTATCCAGATAAACGGAAAGATGGGCCTTTATGACCGGGAAACCAACAAATGGCAGATACCCGCGGTTTATCAGGACCTCGACTATGAACACGGCGACTACATTTTCGGGCATAAGATATTAGGGAGGGACACTGAGACGACGGTATTTGACAACATAGGCCGGGTGGTTTTAAATGCAAAAGGCTGGTATTATCCCGAGCTTGAGGGCGGTTACTGGCGTCTCAACTACAAGGGGATAAGAGGGCTAACAAACATGCGGGGGAAGACCTTCGTTACCGGTGACTATCGCCGTGCTGACCGCATAGGGGATGACTTGGATCTGTTTGAAGTAGGCAATGGTGATCAACTCGGTATTATGGATACCGGTGGCATCTTGAAAACACCGATGATATTGGATGAGATAGAACCCATATATTATATGGACGCCGGGGTTGCTTATCTGCATGGATACAGCCATAGAAAACAATGCCTCATTGGCCCGGATGGGGCCATGCGCACCAAAATTGAATATGATGAGATATACAATAATGGGCATGCCAATACAATTGAGGGAGGCATAGCCTTCATAGTAGTAAAAGACAACAAATGGGGCGTAGTCGATGGCAGCGGTAAGAAACTGCTTGATTGTAAATACGACACGATAAAACAGGTATATAAAAACAAAATTGCTATAGTCAAAGATGGGGACAAGTGGACAGTACTCAACACCAATAGGGGCGACCATCTTAATAACTCGTGGTATGATAAGATCGGTTATTTTGCTTTTGGCCGGGCATCATTCAAACGGGGTGAGGTAGAAGGTTGGCTCGATCAGTCGGGCAAGGAGACCTTTGCGGAAGGAAAATAAAAGATGCTTAACGCAGCATAAGCTATTGTTTCTTTTCACCCGTAGCTTAGCATTTTCCGGCGACGCGCTGCGAGTTTTGGCTGCGCTCATTTGCCAGCTTTAGTAGTATCGTTCATCGCCCGGTAGCAATTATTCAGGTTAATGGTGGCAGTGTTGAAGTCAGGTTTTACTTTCAGCGCGGCTTTGTAATACTCGATTGCGTCAGCATACTTCCCCTGGCTGAACAGAAAATAGCCCTTGTTGTTTAGTAAGAAATAATTGAGGGAATCGTATCGCATGGCACTGTCGGTTATTTCAATTGATTTATCAAGGTCATGAAGTGCGAAATAGCACTGGGCGAGGTGAATATATACACCGATATCGTCTCTTTTCAGAGGGATCGCTTCATTGTAATATTTGATGGCTGTAGTGAAACTGTCTTTCAACAATAACGCATTACCCTTAGCACCTAACAGGTTGTGATTTGCAGGTGAATATTTTAACCCGAGGTCCGCGTACTTCAGAGCGGTATCATATCGCTTCATGGCTATGCTAGCATTTATCAGGTTTATATTCGCCATCACATAATCTGGTTTGATCTGTAATGCTTTTTCAAACAGAGGCACCGATTCGTCGAAATTGTGTTCCATTAGGAATAAATAGCCACGATTATTTAAGGCAATCCGGCTATTTGGGTATTTATCCAATACATCCGAGGCAACGGTATCTGCGTTCTCCCATATTTTGCAGCGTTGGTAGGTAAGGTACGGGCATGCTACTATCGAAAGGATGGTTACGACAACCAGGCCATGTTTCAGGGCGTCTTTGGTGCTTTTCTGATACAGGTGATCCAAACCCATAGCTATCACAAAAAGCAAACCGATATAAGGTACGTAACTATATCGGTCGGCCGTTATCGCATTACCAATTGGCAGTACCTGAAGCACAAGTACCAGGTTAATGCAGAAAAACAAAAATCCGAATGCAATTACGCGCGTATATTTTAAACTACGGTAGACGCCATAAAATAACACAAGAATACCCAGCGGAGCAGCATAGTATATATACGGTAGACGCCCATTTATAATATCTGGAAACGGATAAAAACTGGAAAGGTGCAGCGGTAAAAAAAGTTTGACCAGATAATCCATTAACCCGTATGAAGCAAAGAACAACCGTTGCAGCAGCGTATAATCGTTGTTGATTAAATTGTCGGCCTGTTGCGCTTTTATTGCAATGAGCCCAAAAATAACAGCTACCGCGAGGAATGGCATTTTTTCGACCCAGGCCCCCTTATTCATTTTGCGATGAGCGTAGAAATCCACAAGCAACAGTACAAATGGAAAAATGATCGCTGCCGGCTTGGATAGAAAAGAAAGGCAAAAACATGCAAAGACAATGATGAGCGCTTTTAACGGATTCTTTTTGACACTGCCATCAGTGGGCTTGGATGTTTCGGGTGCTGTATTCGACCCTTCACCGTGCTTTTCAATGTAATTGTAATAAACGATGAGTCCGATCAGAAAAAAGAATGTGTACAGCATATCCTTCAACTCTGCAACCCAGGCAACCGATTCCACATGCATGGGGTGAATGCCAAAGAACAGAGATACAGCAGCCGCTACCATCATTTTTTTTCGGCTGATCAGATAGACAAACCAAAAGACCAGCAAGACATTGAGCAAATGAATGAAAAGGCTTAATCCGTGGAAAAACCCCGGTGTTATTCCTGCGGCATGGTAGCCCACGCAGTAGGCAATCATGGTAACGGGGATATAATTACCAGAAAAATAATGCGGTGCAAAGAAATAGCCTATCGCTTCCGGGATCGGCTTCATTAAGTCCTTGTTATTAAAAACATAGATATCATCATCCTGATTTATGAAACTATTTTCCAACGTGGGGGAAAAAGACAAAAATATTACGACAACCACACTGGCCATCAAAAGAATTGACTTCCACCCACTAAAAGACATTTTAGTGGGTTCAACAGCAGTGGCATTTTTATTTGTTCGGCGTTTTTCTTTCATTTCATTTAAGTTACGTCTGGTTGAAATGCCTTACAGACATATCTGGTTGTTATTTATTTAATCCCGGTAGACATACAGATAGCACAATATACAAAAAAGAGGCGTGTTACTCATTTACGCTCGCAACAAAATAGCAGTTGCGGGTAATTAAATGGCATAGGTTGGAGGGTATACCAATTTCGGCTATTTTCGCACTTTGAGAACTCGGTAGGATTCTTCAGTCGTTGAAACTAATTGTATCGGCGAAAAATACATCCGCAAAGATAAAAAGGTAAATTTTAACCCAGGTACTTGGGTGAAATAACATTTGACTAGCATCTCGGAGCAGGGACAACTAAAGGGACGCGATGATCCGCAACAAAAGAGGTGAAATATTGCATATCTAAAAGAAAACAGGAGTTACATGGATAAAAAGCTATCTATCAGTATCGGCAGTTTATTGATGTTTTTTGGATTATTTGTATTCCCCTTGTCATATACCGGGACTGGTACGTTCTTCAATATTGCAGAACTGTTGCTTTGCCTTACGTGTTGCTACATTACCGGATCTGTGGTGCTGGCGCCAGCTAACATCTCCAATTTATTGCTTTCTGTCAGTAATGCCGGATTCTCCATTTTTGTAGGGGCCCTTTTATTTTCTTTGCTCGTCTTTATTTCGGTTAATCCTTTTTTCCTGATAGGCGCATTGACGCTGGTTACAGCCTCATTGGCAGTTATTTTCAGGGCAAGCATACATTACTCATTGAAGGTATCCTTCCCCAGCATTTTCGCATTTTTTGTAACATTACTTGTATTCTCGCTTATTTCAACTTTTGATTTCCTACAGCAGTCATCGGCCGGCATAACAAAATATGGGTTTCCTTTTATTGATCCTTATTATTTTACATCTATCGTCACTTCTATACGTACCGGTACAATTTTTAGTGCTTCTTACGAGGTTGGTTCACCTATTAATTATCAGTGTCTGGGTTTTTTACCCCCCGCTTTGTTTGCAGACATACTTAAGATTTCTTCACATCAGGCGCTTTGGGGACTTGCACAGCCGTTTTACAAATTTCTTGCCATTTTACTTTGCTATGATGTGAGCTATTTTTTTGTGAAAGACAAGTTGTCAAGTACCAACTATTTCTTCATTTTCCTGTGTTTAACGCTCCCTCTTCTATTAGCGCCTCTTCGCCCTGTTTACATATTAACGGGTAACGTGAATAGATTTGTTTATTCTGGCGTACTCTATTTGTTACCAAGTGGTTTTATCTCGCATAGCGCTGAGAACTCACTTGTCTGGCCGATAATTAATGCCACCTGGCCCATTTCAATCGTACTTTCATTGTCCTGTTTATTGTTGTTTTTCAAGTCCGACTGGAAAAATAAAAGGATTACCGCTGACAAACTTTATTTCACACTTTTTATGTCCTTGCTGATCATAGCTAAAGTTCCTATGTTTGGGAGTTTTGTATTATTTGTGGGTGCCATTATGTTAAAACGAGTGGTGGTCAACAGGGAGCGGTTGATGAATTACTTTCCCTACTGTTTTTTCGCAATGCTAATTGCAGGAGAATTAATGCATGTCTGCATGGGCCAGTCATCTACTGGCCATATTTACATAGATTTCTGGCACTTCAAAGATGCTTTTACAAGCCTTCCGCTTGTGTTAGGGTTTCGCAATACTAATGGTCTTATTCATATTATTAAGTTTCTGGTCGTGCTGATTTTGTCGTACTGTGCCTGGATCTCTATCCGGTGGCTAGGCCTCATGGCTGCTGTCAAATCGGACAATTCAATATTAAATGAACTTTTGGTAGGTAGCTTTGTTTCACTTTTGGGGACATCATGCTTAGCCGCCGTTTTACATCTGGCTTCGACAGGAATAGATGGTAAAGTGAACCCCGACCCTAACAATGATTTGATGCAGTTCGTGGGCGGTAGTTTTTATATGCTTACAATAGTTTCCTCGATTGGACTGTTGTATTTTTTGTATAGCAGCATAGGTAGCTTTATGAAAAAGAGCGTTATTGTCTTTACCGCGATTTGTACTGCTTTATCGCTGGCCTTTCTGATTTACGCTTTTATTTATTGTGCCGACGCCCGCAAGATAGACTGTATGCAATATAGCTGGTACCAAGAAAATGTTGACGAGCTCAAGACCGGGAAATATAACGACGGCCTTATTGTGGTCAACCCCCATCTGAGTTATTACGGGATCATGCTGGCCGCCTCTGACTATGGAAAATACTGGAGTGCAATGGACAAATCCAAGCTAAACTTTAACGGAACCAATAAAAATGCTTACCGATGGGCGCTGTTTCAAAATTTGTTAGGAAGCCCTGACGTCAAGTACTTAATCCAAATGAAGAGTGAAGGTGTAAAATATATATTCGCCACGCCGGCGGACTCTGCGAAAATAGCTGGAATCAGCACATTGTTTCCACAGCAACTCGACAGGGATACTAAGTGGATTTATAGGTTAAAATAGGTTTGACGCGGATGGGGCCCATACCAGCTTGAAACCATGTGTTATGCAGCGTAGATTTCGGTAAACGTGCCCACCCAGGAAATAAAAAATATTGACCTGCCTGCTTAATGGTTATCTTCGTATGTAAAACTGATCCGAATGAAAAAATATTACTTCATTGCATGTATAGCCTTGGCAATCTTTGGCTCGATAAGTGTCTCAGCCCAGGAGTCCCGGACTGAGAAAAAAGAACAAAAGGCCGATAAGAAAGACGAAAAAATGGTAAAGGACGAGAAAAAGGGAGAAAAGCACAAGGCCCGAAGGGAATCAAAAAAAGCTGCTAAGAAGGAAAACAAGGAACGGATAAAGGGAGAGAAGGCCAAATAAGTACTCATCATACAATTATAGATTAGAAAACGATCCTAACCATGGTTCGAAAGGGTGTTATTATACTGGTGGTAATTTTATCTATGGCGATCTCCGGTTGCCATAGAACCTACGATACCGGCGTATACCGCACTGGAAGGGCATGGAATTTTGGCGTCTATTTTTTTGACGCTCAAAATCATCTGACTGATAGCTGCGCCATAAAATTGACGATCGGGAAGGGTGGTTGGCTTTCTTACATAATGGACCAGCGAGAACTTGTGTATACCTATGGCAATTGTTGTGGCAAGGACCTTAAGGAAACAACCGGAGTAGACGAGCGACCAAACATGGTATTCATACATCCTCCCAGGTTAGCGTGCATGGCGTTCACTGAAATTCCACCGATGCCCCAAATTGGCTTGCCCGTCAATATGACTGAGGTCAGCACTGGGGAATTAAGGATTGTCAAAGGATGGGGAAGCCTAAACGGCAAAACAATCAAACAAAAGGAGAAGCTGGTTAAAATGGTGGAGTTTACCTTTGCAGATACCACAATATCCTCTGTTATGATTGAAGGTGAAAATACAAACTATATAGACACCCTGGGGGTATACAAATCCCAATATTTATTTAATGAACACTTTGGGTTCACCCAGCTCAACTATTATAAGCCAAATGGCGAATCGGTAAAAATGATACTGAAAACAACGAATTTCAGGTAGTGAGCGTTTTTTGTTTGGCGAACTATTCCACGGCAGTTTTCTTATCAACGTCCCGCCTATAGATAAGCATACCTACACGATCAATATGATCTTTCATATCCTGGTTCTTGATTTGGTTAAAGTATTGCAGGTCAAAACGGTACAGAAATCCAAGTTGCTCAAGTTGAATACCGAGATCCAGCATTTCATCAAACTTCAGTCGGTCATCAAGGGATACAATCGCAAGATCAATATCAGAACCGGCTTTATAATTTCCCATGGCCCTTGAACCGAACAATATTACCTCACGGACGCTACTATTAGCGGCAAACACATTTTTTATTTGTTCCAGATCGTAAGACGCAATTCCCGTATCCATAAGTTGCAGTTAGACGTTAGTTATTGTATAGCTCTTTTTCCAGTCGCTGCTCTAATTGTTTTAGCAATTTATAATATTCCCCGACAATACTTTCGGCTATACCGTCTGCGGTCGCGCTATCGTAGGTATGGGAGGTCAATTCTCGGGATTTTTTCATTTGCCGCCATTTTCTCTCGTCATCAATATAACCGTCCTTCAACGACTGCTCCAACACTGGGTTAGGGCCGTTTATATCCAGGTACCCTTTGAATTCAAGCAAGTCCTGAAGTGTTTTCCAAGCCAGTTCAAACGTGTATTCAAATCGCTGTATCAAGCCTTCTTTTTCGAGCTCTGACAGGCTGTCTTCGGTTCTCTCAATAACCACTTCAGCGAGCTTAGAAAGCGCCTTTTTATAGTTGCTGAACCTTTGAACCCATCTTGTATCTTTATTTTGCATTGTGTCAATTTAAGCCGGTGAAATATATTTGCCCGAGGCAAAAACTGCCTTGTTCGGCCCCCATTTAATTTGTTTGGTTCGCCATGGTCTATCGCTTAACTATCATACAAAGTTATGGTGATTTCGGTAATTTCTGGTCGGACGATCAGCTCCGGCCCGACCTCGTTCCTACTGCAGGGCTTCAATTTATGACTTCGTATTCAGGTCACCAACCGCTGATACGGGCAAGATCAATTGGGTGTACCACCAAAAAAATCAATTCGAATTACTACGTTCCATTTTGCGGTTGGCGTCTATCAATTTAAAAATAACACCATCTACAACCACATAAATAAAATCCTCGTCGTAAACGATCACGTCCGTCATTTTGTGCCCAGCTTCTTTCTTTGATGGTTTAGTTACTGAAGAAATAGTGACCTCATAAACGCTATCCACGAAAATGCCCAAACGTTGTTTGGCACAATCAAAATTGTTTTTTGCGTATGCCTCTGCATTTACTTTTCTGACGGTGTATTTTGGATCGTAAAAAATGCCATAATACGTAGAGATACTGTCCTTGGCAAAACACACCTTCTGCGTGGCATAATGTTTTACCTCTTCTTCTTCCAAACCATAAATTGTGGAGTACTCATGGCTTATATGGCGCCAGCAAGTGCGTAGGGAATTGACGATCTTATCTGTATCTACAGCTTGAGCCTTGCAGCTATTATGGCTCGGCAACAAAAAAACGATCGTCAATAAGTATAGGTATATCTTCATTATTTTCTGAGTTTAAGCACCTGTATTTTTCGTTCGGGTTGATAATCGGCATATTTCTTCACGCCCAGTTCATCCTTGCGCCTGTTCATCAGTCCCTTGGTTACATTGGGTGCCTTGGAGTGCACAAATCTATTCCAGTCGCGCTGCAGCTTATCAAAATCCGCCAGGCTGTTTATGTCGTTAACGATACTGGTAGCCTTGGAAAAACCACCGAGGTTATACGCCAACATCGTAAGCGCGTCAAATTCGTTTTGTGAAACCGGTACATTTATGTACTGCTTTACCTGGTCTTCATAAGCCGGCACCTTCTGCCTGATCATTTGTTCCGCTTCCTCCATGGTCACACCATCGTTCCATTTACTCATTTCTCCGTACGGGACGAAAAAGCCAAAACCTATGGTAAAACCTCCATCTTTAAGGGTATATAATTCAGGTGAAAAGCCCTCCAGTTTTTCCAGCAGGCTGTATCCCTCATCCGAAAGGTGCAATCCTGCCACGGGCATTACGGGTTCCACCAACTTATGAGGAATAGCCATCGGAGGAATTACAAGCGCTTTCGCCAAAATAATCTCGCTTACTTTCCCCTTGATAAGAGGCTGAACCGCAAGGGCCGTTATAGCACCCACTTCCTCAAGCAAGGGCGGAAGTGACGGAACGGGCATAATTGCAAAGCGGCCGGCTGCAAAATCCCGTGCTTTTATCCCTACAAGGCGCTGGATAGGAAGGGTGGTTTTTAGATCAGCTTCGGCAATGGGTGCGGGCAGGGGTGGCGGGCCCATCGTATCAACACCAGGGACAACAATGTCCCGTGTTTTTATTCTTACAAGGGGTAGCGGTGACAGTGCTATTATCTTCCCTACCTCTTCAACCGCAGCAGGTAGGGGAGGCAAATTTGCCAAACCGAAACTATCCACTACGAGGAATGCGACTTTTATATTCACCAGGCCCCCAAGCGGAAGGGGTTTTGTTATATCCGCTTCGGCTGCAGGTGGCGGTAGCGGCGGTAAGGCAACCGTAGGCAAATCCACCACTCCAAGCTCGTCTGTCTTTATTCCTACGAGGGCGCCGGGCGGCAGTGCAGCAATGGTGTGAATGATGGGCACACGCAGCCGCATGACTATTGTTACATAGTCCCCGGTATCAGACACTGCTACATGGTCTAATTTGGTACCCGGTTTATTGCCTAAGATTTTAGACAAGGCTGGTTCATTGTTCATCGCCGCTGCATTAATAGAGTCAACAACCCCCTGTCGCAGTGTCTGGCTAAACACTGCGACAGGGAATAAGACAAACAAAATAAGCAACCGAATCATATATGCTGCAAGTGCGATTTAAGCGGGATCAGCCCTAAAAATAGCAAAATAGCACTTTAAGTTAAAGTATTTTTTATATTCCAAAAGGTATCGCCGATCGACCTAAATGGCCCTTCCCTCAATTGCCGCAATTGCTATGCGCTTAAAAGGCAACTTGTTAGAATGCTGTAGGAGGAATGTGGCAGGAGCTTGACCGGTCAATGGGATAGTGAGAACTATGCATAATTGCCGAATTAGTATAGGGCAATCCCGAGCCCGATTTGCTTGCCGCTCCCACCACGGTAAATCTGGAATACCCTTGGAGGGTGTAGTAGAACCGATCCCTGTACTTTACCTTGCCATCAAGCGCATCCCTTTGTTTTGGACCCGTCTGTTGCCCCCGATTGTGGTGTTGCCAACTTGTTACTCTTACTTAATGAAATTTCTCGCCCTTAGCCAGCATTTGCAGGATAATGTTCATCCGTTTTTCACGGGTCTCCGGCTTTTTAGCGGTCTGTAGTCGCCAGGTAATGGCGTATTTGTTGGCTTTGTTCAACGAGTCAAAAAATGCTTTTGCCTCCTTGTTTTTTTCAAGGTGCTTCAGGAGATCATCAGGGGTTGCCGAATTGGAAGGTGAATCGTATGCTGCATCCAGCCGCCCGTCTTTCTTTGCGTCTTCAAAGGCCTTCACTCCGGCGGCTTTCATTCTTTTTTCGTTCGTAAGCCTTTCAATATGTTCAATATTTCGTTTCGACCAAATACTTCGTGCCTTGCGTGGCGTGAATTTCTGGATCCATGAGTCACTGTCACATTTCTTCTTTTGTCCGTCGATCCAGCCATAGCAAAGCGCTTCGTCGAGTGCTTCTGCGTAAGCAACGGTTTTTTTGCCAGAGTCTTTGTTGAATATACGCAGCCAGATGCCATCAGAGGTTGCATGATTGGCAGCAAGCCATTTCTCCCACGCATTTGCATCCGCAAATGACTCAGTTAGTGCGTCCTTCTTGTTTTCTATAGTACTCATCTATGCACTGTCTATTTAAAGCCGCACAGCGATACTAAATTACAAAAATGTTTTTGAAATCAGGTTCAGAAAGCTTCAAAAGACCAAACAGGTGTAAGCCATTCCGACTTAAACCCAGCATACCAGCAATGCTTTCACTTGTCAGTTTACTTACCCAGCTATACTGGCTGCATAATGTATCTCTTTCAACAAATGATCTGGTCTTATCTACTTTCAATAGCAATTTATGCCCGTTTATCCTTTACTTTTTACGCCTGTATTCCGAAATACTCCCATTCCCACCAACATAAATTAATACCAAAGTTTTATCATCCAGGCTTGATATTGAATAGCACATTTTAATTGTGCTGTCATCATTTATCATTGCCAAATATTCCGGGGTATCGGAAGATTCAGGTGTTTTATCAGCTAAAGAATCACCCTCTGTCTCATCGCAGCTTTTAATTGTAATCAGGTAGCGGCATGAACTAATCAATTTACCATTTTCGAAAGCATTGCAAAGCAATTTTGTAAACTGCATGTAGGTAGTAGTATCTTCAATGCTTGACCATTTGCCAAGAATCATTTTTTCGTCTGCAACTACATTTGCGTTAGCTAAATATAGTTTACCCAGCTTATTTTCAGTTTTTTTTTGGCCATTGCAACCAATAAGACTCAGATAAAAAAAGCAAAAAAAAGTAATTTTCTTCATGGCTTTTATATTTGGTTTAATGTATTCAAAAGCACCCCGCTTCCTGCATCTACCCACTCTGAACTGGCTGGAGTACAGTATCGCTTAAGCCAGGTGTTCCGATTTTATTTCCTCACACTACTGGTCATTTATTTTTTATTCGTTTTTTTCGTATTGGTGTGAATGCTCCATATTCTTTATCAAGCTCTGCTTCTAGCTCTTCTCTACTTGGTAGTTCCCTTCTCATTTGTTTGGGCAATGCTTTTGTAAATGTATATTCAGCAATGCCCAATGGTGTTTTTATTCCTTTCAGCGCATATTTTACCACAGTATCATTTGGTGTTTTACAAAGGAGTATTCCTATTGTCGGATTATCTTCTTTACTTTTAATTTCTTCGTCTACGGCGTTTATATAAAAATTTAGTTTACCGGTATACTCGGGTTTAAAATTGCCCATCTTTAATTCAAATATAACGTAACAGTGCAGTTTTACATTGTAAAATAACAGGTCAAGAAAGTAGTCATCATCCTCAACTACCATATTAAACTGGTTGCCCACGTATGCAAAACCACGCCCTAATTCCAGCATGAAGCTTTTCAGATGCTGCACCAGCGCTCTTTCAAGTTCTTTTTCTTTGGTTGCGGGGCCAAGTGTTAAGAAATCAAGTAAGTATGGACTTTTAAATGTTTCTTTCGCCAGGTCTGATTCATAGGCTGGCAATGTTAGTTCAAAATTATTAAGTGTTTTGCCCTTTCTTTTATACAGGTTACTCTCAATTTGCAACACCAGTACATTTCTGCTCCAGCCATTTTCTATTGCTTTCCGGATATAAAAGATCCGTTCTTTGTAGTCTTTTACTTTTTCCAATATGGCTACATGATGATACCAACTTAATTGTGCAAGCACCCCTTGCACAATTGGAGCGGTTTCGGCTTTTTCTAATTGTGCAAGGGGTGCTTGCACAATTGCAGTTTTTCCTTTCCCTGCTTTTCCTTTTCCAGGTTCCGGAGCAGACATGGGTATTTTGATAAAATCAGGATATGCCTCAGCAAAAGTTCTCATGTATTTAAGATTTCTCACTGAAAACCCTTTTGAATCAGGGAATTCCATTTTTAGATCGGCAGCCAACCGGTCAATAATCTTTGTTCCCCAACCTTCAGATTGTTGCTGTTCAAGAATTATCCGGCCTATTTCCCAATACACAGCCAATAACTGCGCATTTACCATTGAGATGGCTTTTACACGGGCTATCCGTATCTTCTCTTTCAGCTCGCTAAGTAAGTGCTGATAATTAAATTTAGCTGGCTTCAGCATAATTTATCTTTACTATTATTTTTAAAAGGTTCTGCGTTGTTTCCGATGCGCTTCTGTACACCAGTTCCAGCATACACTCCCTGCACTCTTTCTCGGCTCTCCCCCTATCCTCCCCACCCTTCTCTATCTAAACTCCGGTACTAAAGAAGTGCAACTAGCGCAGACATATTCTATCATGATTTTGCATAGCCGTATGTCATGTATATCATTGGGATCGTCCGAAGCAATCTGAAACCCCAACGCGACCCATGAAGATCGCGGGTGTAAACAAAGACACCATTTCTCTGCTCCCTGTCGCGGCTGTGCTTGGCCAAACCAATTGCTATTCCACCAGATGCATTCCCAAGCCATTCAATCCCAATAAAAATACCACTGTCGATATCGATATATTCCTGGCTTAAGTCTACCCTTACCCATCCGCCACCATACTCTCCGTGGCTGATGTGCTCTTTAGTCGTAATCTCTTTCCCTGGTAGTGAATCATCCTCATAGACATGCACCCTGAAACTTGCTTGAGGATTACTGTTTTCGAAATCTTCTATATAGACATAAACGTCCTTAAGAAAAGCATTGCGGTGTTTAGGCTTTAAAAATACCCCTTCTTCAAAACCAGCATTGAGGACGGTTCTGTTGACCACGGAATGCCTGCATCCTACCATCCCTTTGTGCTCGTGTTTTTTGGCTGCCGTTACAACCACGTTATCAAGTTCCATATTAGCTGGATGCAGAGTTACCTTTGTAAAACTACTGAGATCTCGTAACCTGACTTCCTTCCGGTTGAAGCCCAATCTAGAAAAAAATAGCGACCGAAGAGAATCCCTTGGCAGCGTTATAGTAAACCGTCCCTCATAATCACTGTTCACTCGATTTGCCGAAACCTGAGTCGTAATTAGTACATTTGGGATTGCAATACCACTATCATCCACCACTAGACCGCGATAGGTCACGACCTGTGATACGCCATATAATGGCCAAAAGAATAATATACCAACGAAAAGAAAATTCTTCATTACGGCCCCAATAAATTCTGCATACTTCAATCACCTATCCCACCCATGTCACTCTATCCAAATTCCGATATTGTATGGTCTTTTTCAAATGCTTTTGTTTTGCTGATTACGATGCAATTTAAATAAATGCTATATAACCCATCAGTCCTAGTCATAGATTTTTTTCGGTTGCCAATATTTCTCACATTTACAACTCGAATAATGTCGTCAAGATTATAAATGACCCTATAATTTCCAACGCGGATGCGGTAAATATGTTCTTTGGCTCCCTTTAGCTTTTTATAACCATGTGGACGTGGCTCTTTCGCTAGCCCTTCAATGGCAACAGTAATCGCCATTACACTATTTTAGGCAGTTGTTGTAGCTCATTTAATGCCTCCCTCTTTATAAATAGCCTTTACATCCTATATTTTCCAGATTTCATTAGTTCCTTCTTAGCTGCCTCCCAATCGACATCTTCATCATCTTTTCGGCTTTCAGCAATAATTAAGTCAAGAAAATCTTCGATTTCTTCCTAATGCCGGGAAAGCGTTTTTAAATCAATCTGAACGGCTACCTTTTCTTCCTTATCGTTGGTCACAAAACTTACTCCGCTCATATTTATCTTCTTTTTACAAATATAGCAAATGTTTTTCAACTCCTCACCCCGCCCACCCCTCTCTATCCAAACTCCTATACTGTATTGCTTCCGCCAGATGCTCCGGTTTTATGTCGTCGCTTTCAGAAAGATCGGCTATGGTGCGGGCCACTTTAAGAATGCGGTCATACGCCCGCGCTGAGAGGTTGAGGCGGTCCATCGCCGTCTTAAGCAGGTTATTGCCTACTGGGCTGATGATGCATATTTCCTTGAGCAGCTTACTGCTCATTTGCGCATTGCAATACACGCCTTCATTCTTTTCAAATCGCTTGGCCTGTATATCGCGTGCTTTTAATACCCGGTCGCGGATGCTTTCACTGTTTTCAGAGGTCTTGGTCGATGAGAGCTCACTGAATGCGACCGGTGTTACTTCCACATGGAGGTCTATACGGTCCAGCAGGGGACCGCTTATTTTATTGAGGTAGCGCTGCACCATCACCGGGGCGCAGGTACATTCTTTCTCGGGGTGGTTAAAATAGCCGCACGGGCAGGGATTCATAGACGCAATGAGCATAAAGCTGGCCGGGAAGTCAATGCTCATCTTGGCGCGCGATATGCACACTTTGCGCTCCTCCATGGGCTGGCGCATCACCTCAAGGGCAGAGCGCTTAAATTCAGGTAGCTCATCCAGGAACAAAACCCCATTATGCGCCAGCGATATCTCACCTGGCTGCGGTACACCACCTCCGCCAACAAGCGCTGCGTCTGAGATGGTATGATGTGGGCTCCTGAACGGCCTTTGCGCGATCAGGGATGTATTGGTGGGTAGTTTGCCTGCCACGGAGTGTATCTTGGTAGTTTCCAGTGCCTCATGCAGGCTCAGGGGCGGCAATATCGTAGGTAGCCGCTTGGCCAGCATGGTCTTGCCGGCGCCAGGCGGGCCTATGAGTATGGCGTTGTGGCCGCCCGCTGCAGCTATTTCCAGGGCACGCTTCACATTTTCCTGGCCCTTCACGTCATTAAAATCTATGTCAAAGGTGCCTTGGTTATCAAAAAACTCCTCACGGGTGTTTACTATGGTGCGCTTCAGGTCTCCGGTCTTATTAAAGAAGCCGATCACTTCCGCTATAGATTCTACTCCATACACTTCCAGGTTGTTTACCATCCCCGCTTCCCGGGCATTAGCCTTGGGCACTATCAACCCTTTATATTTTTCAGCGCGGGCCTGTATGGCTATGGGCAGCGACCCCTTTATCGGCTGAACGGTCCCATCAAGCGACAGCTCGCCCATGATGATGTATTCACCTATTTCAGCCGCCGGTATCTGTCCGGTTGCGGCAAGCATGCCTATTGCTATGGGTAAGTCGTAGGCAGAGCCTGCTTTCTTTATATCAGCCGGCGCCATGTTCACCACTACCTTGGTGCGTGGCCGCTCAAAGCCTGTGTTTTTGATGGCCGCTAATATCCGCTCTATACTTTCCTTTACCGCATTGTCTGGCAGGCCGACAATAAAATACCCGGTTACGCCCTGCACCAGGTCTACCTCAATCGTTATCGTTAGGGCTTCCACTCCATATACCGCGCTGCCAAATACTTTTACCAACATACAGTTCCTGTTTTCCTGATCGTCCTTGATTTAAAAAGTAAATGTACCATTTTGCCTGTTGTGTTTATGACGATAAATAAAATTAAATAAAATATTATATATGGATAATTCGCTACACTATAAAATCGGGTCAATTCCAACCTTTTGCTTTTTTGTGCTGTCTATATGAGCAACCGCATCAGTAATTTATATGAAACGCACTTTTCAATACATATTGGCAATTGGCTGTATAACCGTTGTGATCATCGGCGCCTGCAAAAATCATAGCAATACTGCTACCACCACCGTAACGCAGCAGGCAAAACGCTGATAGGTTGTGGTCTGTGGGTTGGGCACTTGTCCCATAGCAATCTTTACTGCTTAGGTTGATTATTTTACTGAAGCATATCTCTATTTATCCTTGCCCGCCCATCCCCCTTTTTTGAAATCAAGAGAAGTAGCACAAACGATATTACTGCATTAATGATCAGCAGTTCTGTGCCTATGACATAACCATGTAGTAAGCTTGTATCATACTGTTTCAAAAAGTAGCAGAGGATAGGCGCGGCAATGCAGGCAATGGGCACCAACCCATTAATAACCCTGCGCCGCGTGAAAATACCAAACGCGAATAGCGCCAGCAATGGCCCATAAGTATAGCCAGCCACTACCAGTAGTAGCTGAATGAGCGAGCCATTGTCGATATACCGGAAGATAAAGACGCACACCAAGAAGATGATCGCAAATGAATTGTGGACGATCAGCCTGATGTTCTTCTGCTTTTGCTCACCCAAGCCCGGGGTGCGGCGTATGCCCAGTATATCTATGCAGAATGACGACGTCAACGCAGTAAGCGCGCCATCTGCGCTGGGAAACAGGGCCGATATAAGCCCGATAATAAAAATGACACTGATGTATGGCGGCATATAATGAAAGGCCAGCACCGGGAAAATATCGTCGCCTATGATATTTTTGCCGTCTAGGATGAATTGCAATTGTGATTTCCCGTTCACCATAGCACTTTGAAATGCCCCACCCTTGCTCATGCCATATAGGTAAAGCAAACCGCCTAACGAAAGAAATATGAAGACTACGAGCGCCTGTAAAAAACTCAGCGTCAGCATATTTTTGCGCGAGTCTTTGAGATTGCTCACGCTGATGTTCTTTTGCATCATTTCCTGGTCCAGGCCCGTCATTGCAATGGTGACAAAAGCGCCACCTGCAATCTGTTTTACAAAGAAGGAAGGGCTAAGGGGATCTAATGTGAACATACGCGTAAACCCATGGTCGTGCATCGCCAGCCAGCCACTGTGTGCATCAAGGTGCAGTGAGCCGCCTATATAGCAAACGCATACTATGAGTGCTAGCAGCATAAAGGTGGTTTGCAGCGTATCCGTCCATACTATGGTCTTCACCCCACCGCGGAACGTATATAGCAGTATGAGCGCCAGGATAATGACAGACGTTAACTCAAAGGAGATTCCCATATCCCGCAGCACGAATTTCTCCAAAACTTTGATAACGAGATAAAGCCGTAACGTAGCGCCCATAGTTCTTGAAAGGATAAAGAACATTGCCCCCGTTTTATAAGAGACCATGCCCAGACGGCCTTCTAGGTAGGTATAAATAGAGGTGAGTTTAAGTCGGTAATACAACGGCAGCAGGATAAATGCGACCGCAAAATAACCCAGCCAATAACCGATGACCACCTGGAAATAGTCGAACCCGGTCTTTCCCACAGTGCCCGATACCGAGATGAACGTCATGCCCGACAATGAAGTACCGATCATCCCAAACGCCACGAGCCACCACTTACTGTTGCGGTTACCAATAAAGAACGATTCATTGTTGGAATGGCGCGAAGTGACGAACGCAATACCCAAAAGCACTAAGAAATAAAGCAGTACAATGGAAAGAAGTATAGCCGGATTCATCGTTAAAAATAAAAAAGTCTTCGCCAATAGCGGCAAAGACTTCAAATTAATTTAATCTTGTCTTACATGCCTACCGCTATCCCGGCCCGTGGTACAATATTATTGACATATGGGCTGTTTTGCTCCTGCAGCACATCGTACATCACTTCGATAAAGAACGAAGCACGGCCGCCGATAGGTTGTTTTAGCCCCAGGCCCATTAACAGGCAGGTTGCGTTTACATTTTCTGACTGTATATCACCTGCGTTATCAATTGGTTCCTTCAGGCTTATAAAATCATATTCCAACTGGCCGGTGACGTACAGCCCCCGGTAAACAAAGTACCGTGTCCATATACTGGGATAGAAGATATTTGATTTGTCGTAAAACGATGGATAAGGATAGCTATTAGTATAGTTTAGGTCTGGTTGCTGATTGTATAGATAACCCACTGCAATACCAGCTTCAAAGTTTTTTGAAAAACGATACCCCACCATTGGGGCGATACCTGCCGCAATATAACCACCACCAAAGTTCAGTGTAAATTCGCCACCCAATATCAGCTTGCTGGGATCATAGCCCTTGTGTTTCGATGTCTTCTTGTGAAAACCCGGCTTGCCCGAACTATTATAAACCTCCTGGCCCTGCGCGTAAGTGAAACCAAGACTCAAAAGCAGTATGAAAACAATCTTTTTCATAATCATATTTTAACTATGCACGAAGGTAACGCAAAAACAAAAATTGCCGTCCTTTCCCGGTAATTTGTGTATTTGTTAAGACATGAAAATTTTTCCGGGGTTTAATATGCCCTTCGGGTCAAAAGTATGTTTCAACTGTTTCATGATTTGTAACTGTAAACCGCTAAAAGCGATATCCATATATTCTTTTTGTACCCATCCTATTCCATGCTCGCCGGATATTGTCCCGCCAAGGGCCACAACGGCAGTAAACAATCTCCGGATGCCCTGGGGTAGCCTATGCGCCCAGTCATCGTCACTCATTTCGCCTTTTACAATATTCACGTGCAGATTGCCATCCCCTGCGTGTCCATAGCACACGGAATGGAAACCGAATTCCCGCCCCAGCTCCTTAATGGTTTTCAACAATGCAGGCAGTTCTGCACGCGGCACCACGGTATCTTCTTCTTTGTATATCGAATTGCTTTTCACAGCTTCACCTACCTTCCGCCGCAATACCCAAAGCATCTGTTTTTGCTCGTAGCTATCGGCAAATAATATTTCATCAATATCATACTGCTGCACGATCTGAGAAATCGCGTCCGCATCGCGGTACAGTTCATCCATATGGTTGCCATCTACTTCTATCAGCAGGTGGGCGGCTATATCAGCTGGCAGGTTTACACCGGTAGATTGGGTATACCGCATAGACCATTCCAGCGCATCGCGCTCCATAAACTCGAGTGCCGACGGGGTATATCCGGCCATAAAAATGGCGTTCACCGCCTCGCACGCCTGCACCGCCGACCGGAAGGGCACCAGCAACAGCAGGTCGTACTTTACTGCAGGTATCAACCTTAAAACGACTTTGGTTATTACTCCTAATGTACCCTCACTCCCTACCAATAATTGAGTCAGGTTATACCCCGTCGCATTTTTCAGCACATTGGCGCCGGTCCACATAATATCGCCGCTCGGCAACACAATTTCCAGGTTAAGCACGTAATCTTTTACCACCCCGTATTTCACTGCCCTCGGCCCGCCGGAATTCTCAGAAACGTTACCGCCAATAAAGCAGGAACCCTTGCTAGCCGGGTCCGGAGGATAAAAAAGCCCTTCAGCCCTCAGGTGTTCCTGTAGCTCCTGGGTGATCACCCCCGGTTCTGTGGTCACCTGGAAATTACGTTTATCCACAAGCAATATCTTATTAAACCGTCTCATATCCAGCGCTACTCCACCCCATACCGGCAACGCGCCGCCACTAAGTCCAGTACCCGCGCCACGGGGTGTTACAGGTATCATGTGTTCATTGCAATATTTCATCACAGCGCTCACCTCGTCTGTCGACCCCGGTTGAAGCACCACCTCGGGCGGGAATTTCAGGTCTTCAGTCTGGTCGCCAGAGCAGCGTGCTATATTTTCTTCATCCATAAGCACGTATTTCTCCTTAAGCGCCAACTGGAAAAACTTTATATCATCCTCGTTTATTTTTTGGAAAGACATGTTGCAAAGGTGGGGAATTTTTCTTGGAAGGGATGACTTAGCCAAGCAATTATTTGTAATTTGTAATCATGTTCCCGTGACAATAAATCAATAATTTATCGGGATAAAGCCGGCGTGAAAAAACGTAGCTTTACGGCATAAATTTATAACCCATAATTTATCCGTAGGCGACAAATGGCCCAATCCATAACACTTTCAGAACTCACCTATGAAATAGCCGGGGCTATTGAAGACCGCATGGGCGGGCACAGCTATTGGATAACAGCGGAAGTCTGCGACGTAAAAAAATATGCGTCGACCAGGCGCTGCTACCTGAAATTCATAGAAAGAGAAAATAACAATACCGTTGCGGAGATGCGTGGCGTATTTTGGTCTAATAGCTATAGCCAGATTGAGAATTTTGAGAATAAGACCAACCAGGTTTTTGCTGATGGCATAAAGATAACCTGCAACGTGGTGGTGAGGTTCCATCCCAAGTACGGGCTGAACGTGGATGTATTTCAGATCGACGTTGCATTTACGCTCGGGACGCGGGAATTGGAACGACAACAAACACTGGAACGATTGGTGGCACTGAATCCTGAGATCATCAGATTTGGTGATGGCCGATACCGGACATTTAATAATACAATGCCCCTGCCATCAGTGATCCAGAAGATAGCATTGGTAACCGCTCCAAACTCAGATGGCCAAAGGGATTTCAAACAGGAATTGGAAAAGAACAAATACGGATATGCCTTTTCTGTTACTGAATTTCTGACCCAAATTCAGGGCGACAATGCACATAAACTGATATCGGAGCAACTGATACTCGTTGCACAGCAGCAAGAAAAATTTGACGCGGTAGCCATCGTGCGCGGCGGTGGGTCACAGACCGATTTTCGCCCGTTCGAAGACTATGATCTGGCGCGCCTCGTTGCCGGGTTCCCAATTCCCATTTTTACAGGTGTGGGCCACGACCGGAATACAAACATCGTAGACCTGATGGCGCGCGAACAAAAAACACCCACTAAAGTGGCAGCACTGATCATAGACCACAACTTTGAATTTGAAAACAAGATCATTACGCTGAAGGACTACTTTTTTGAACGGATTGCCAGGCTCCTCACGTCTGCGAAGGACGATCTGCAGTCTATAAAGCGGCTGGTAAAAATGGCCAGCCCTGATGCGGTACTTAAAAAAGGCTTCGCAATGATAACCATTAACGGCAAGATCATTACCGACCCCGCCGCCATCAATGAAAATGCTGAAATACAAACCCGGTTAAGGAACGAAATAATCACAAGTACCGTAACTAAAAAGACAAAAAATGAACAAGGCCCTGAATTATAATGACGCATTCGCTGCGCTGGAAAAGCTGGTAGCCGAAATAGAAGACGATGATATACAGCTCGACGAACTGGCCGGCAAAGTGGTGCAGGCGAATGAACTCATCAAGTACTGCGATGAAAAATTGCGGGGCATCGAAGCGGACATAAAGGAAAAAATAAAGGAATGATCGGGCGAGAATTCATCCCACGGAATATTTTAAATCACTTTTCAGTTTTAGCACAAATTCTCACAACGATCCACGTCGCAAATAAATTTGTAATGTTCAAATAGTTGCAGGGCGGACGATGGCGGATTTTCGAGATATTCTCAACGGCGGTACCACTGCACTCCCACCCAGCTTTCAACGGCCTGTTTTTAGGAAATTAAAATCAGAATTTCAAACCAACATTGTAAAGTGTGACGTATGTTTGTGTCTTTTTTAATATCAGATTTGTCTCGGACATGAAACTCAAATTCTATAAAAAAAATGAAACCTATTCACCTGTAGCATATTTAACCCTGTTGTTCATATTTTTTTACATAATTGGGGTATCGCTAAGGATAAATATTTTTAATCCGCCTATTGTCGCAAGTGACGAATCTTATTACTTAAATGAGGTCGAATACTTGTCTAAATATGGTTTATTCAATGCACTGTCCCAAGGCACATCAGTTATTTATTCCTGTCTGATTTTCTTGTTTTCAAAAATATTTTTCATCAAGTTCATTGTCGGCGCCCGGCTATTGTCGCTAGTATCATATCTTGTATCCTGCAAGTTGTTACTATGTTGTTTTCACGAGTTTAGTGGAATCCATGATGTCGAAAAATATTTTGTACTTTCTAGTTTTTCATTTATTTCAGGTTATCTCCTCTTTATGGGTTTGCCAGATCTCACGGAAACAGCGTTTGCATTAATCGGTTTATACTTTATTGCAAAAAATGCCAATCAAGGCCAGAAAAATAGTCATTTCAAGATTATCGCTATTTCGGCAGTCTTTTTTTTCCTGAGTTTTGCAAGTAAACCGGTTATCTTATTGGCGATACCTGGTGTCATTCTATTCATCTTTTTTAAAAACTTGACGAATGCAACGGCCATGCACAATACTTTAAATTCGTTGACATTCATTTGCGTTTTTTTGGCGTTATTTATAGTGTACCATATCCCTGGTTATCTTACTTATCATAAATTGATGCTTGAGGAAAAAATGCATGTATATGAATTCGGCAAGAGAGTTGATATACAGCCTTCCACGCGAGAATTCGATATTTATTATGAGATTGTAAAAAATAATCATCAAAACATCTGGACACTTACACATGATGAAGTCGCAGAATTCAAAAAAAAACATCCCGAAGTAAATCTAACATTGAGTTTGCCCCAATATATTTCACACTATTTCGGTCATTGGCTCACCAATGGGCTTAGCAAGATTTTCATATTCCTTCCTTATCACATCCAGGGCGGATTCTTTTTTGCAAAGTGGACAGTAATTAATAGATGGGTTCGCAATTCCGATATTATCAGAATGATAACACTACTTATAATATATGGCATGTACTTTTTGGAAAGAAAATTTGTAAAGGAAAATCTATTGCTACTTTTTGTGCCTTTTTTATATGTTGTTTTCTTAGCTTTTTATGCCATAAATGAATATGAGTCTAATTGGATCGTTTTTGCGCTGCCGTTTTTATCGCTCCCAATTGTCAAAGTACTTTGCAAATATATAAATATATACGTTCTCTTTGGCTTACAATTTGCATTCCTATTTTATTCGGCAATCGGTTGACATATCCAATAATGTCCAAAATGATGCGTTTGGCTTACTTCCGGATTTACTGAAAATTCAAATATCGCTACCCTAAATATCCGAAGTTGCACCTTATTCTTCGGATAATACATCTTGTCTGTAAGCTCGTTGTCGCCATACCATTAAAAATATTTTTGTCGGTTGTTTTGGATTTCTATGTTTCGGCAATGACTTTTTACTTTTCGTGTACCTTTGCGCCATGTCAAAGAAAGCAATGCTCATCATAATGGATGGTTGGGGCGATGGTCAAGTACCCGCAGAAGATGCTATAGCTCACGCAAATGTACCTTATTTCAGGTCGCTATATGACAAATATCCCCACTCGGAACTCATCACTTGTGGTGAAGCCGTAGGCCTTCCCGACGGGCAGATGGGCAACTCGGAAGTAGGGCACCTAAATATAGGCGCAGGCCGCATTGTTTATCAGGAACTTCAACGAATTAACCTAGCCGTAAGAGACGGGGAACTGGAAAGCAGTCCGGTACTGCATGCGGCATTTGAAGCGGCAAAATCAGGTGGCAAAACGTTACATTTCATTGGTCTGGTAAGCGATGGTGGCATACACTCGCATACCAGGCACCTTGACGCCCTTTGTAGCCTTGCTCAGAAAAATGGTGTGCCGCGTTTTGCTGTTCATGCGTTTACCGACGGCCGTGACACGGACCCCAAAAGTGGACTGGGCTTTATCACAGCGCTTAAACAACAGTTAGATGATACCGGCGGTATCCTCGCATCCGTCATGGGCCGTTTCTACGCCATGGACCGCGACAAGCGCTGGGACCGAGTGAAGATAGCCTATGATGCGCTTACTGCCGGTATCGGCAATCAGGTCCTTGATCCGCTTGAGGCCATAGAGCGTTCTTATAAAAATGACGTAACTGACGAATTTATAAAACCAATAGTGGTCTGTGATATCGAAGGCCAGCCACTGGCAAATATCAGGGAGGGGGACGTGGTTATTTGTTTCAATTTCCGCACAGACCGTTGCCGGGAAATCACCACAGCACTCACCCAGCAGGCTTTCCCGGAGCAGGGCATGCTCCCATTAGATCTTTATTATGTTACGATGACGGAATATGATAAAAGCTTCCGTAACGTACACGTCATATTTGAAAATAAAGACCTGACGCATACATTAGGCGAAGTATTGGAAGCCAATGGTAAGACACAGATCCGAATTGCCGAAACCGAGAAATACCCACATGTAACCTTCTTTTTTTCGGGGGGCAGAGAGCAGCCATTTGTTGGTGAGAAGCGAATTATGATACCCTCGCCCCGCACCGTTGCCACATATGATCTGAAACCTGAAATGAGCGCTGTAGAAGTAACCGATGCCATTATTCCGGAGATCATAGCGCAAAAAACAGATTTCATCTGCCTCAACTTTGCCAATGCCGATATGGTAGGCCATACAGGCGTATGGCAAGCGATCATCAAAGCTGTGGAAACCGTAGATAATTGCATCAGCAGGATCATACCTATTGCCCTCGAAAATGGCTACGGGGTATTTCTTACAGCCGATCATGGCAACGCCGACCACGCGATCAATGACGATGGTACACCAAATACACAACATTCGCTAAATCCCGTGCCGTTCTTTGTTATCTCTGATGATTACCATGGCACCGTAAAGCCAGGGAAACTCGGCGATCTGGCACCCACTATGCTTGCATATATGGGTGTACCTATACCCGCTGACATGACAGGCGATGTATTGATCGGGAAATAACTCTTGGCTGTATGCGCTTGGTTTACTCAGTGATCACAATGCTGTTGATAGTCACGTGTTCTATAGGGCGGTCAGAGTGGTTGGTGGGTACTGCTTCAATAGCCGTTACCACATCCATACCCTCTACTACCTGTCCGAAAACGGTGTGCTTCGGATCCAGAAAATTATTGTCTCTGAGGTTGATGAAAAACTGGCTCCCGTTGGTATTGGGGCCTGCGTTTGCCATAGATATAGTGCCCGCATTATTTCTGTTGCCTGCTGTTATCTCATCATTAAACTTGTATCCGGGACCACCTGTGCCCCACATAGACATTTTTGAATCTTCCTTGGTTAGCGGATCTCCGCCCTGTATCATAAAATTCCGGATCACGCGATGGAATTTAACCCCATCATAAAATCCTGATTTTGCCAGTTTTACAAAATTTCCTACGGTGTCGGGCCTTTCCGCGTCAAAAAAATCAATCACTATTTTGCCCTTATTCGTCTCTATTGTTGCTTTCATATTTGTCTGTTGTTATTACTCAGTCATACCCATCGTGGGGCCATAAAAATTCAAATTTTAACATTATCCCTTAACCACGCTAAGTTCCTTACCTACCTTTATAAATGCAGCAATGGCTTTATCCAGATGGGCTCGGTCGTGGCCGGCAGATATCTGCACGCGTATCCGCGCCTGGCCCTTTGCAACCACCGGGAAGAAGAACCCGATCACGTAAATGCCTTCTTCCAGCATACGTGCCGCGAATTTCTGGGCTATCACCGCGTCATAAAGCATGAGTGGGCATATCGGGTGCGTTCCGGGTTTTATATCAAATCCGGCGTCTGTCATGCGCTTGCGGAAATACAGGGTATTGTCCTCAAGCTTGTCTCGAAGTTCCGTTGTTTCACTAAGCATATCGAGTACCGCAATTGACGCCCCAACAATTGCAGGCGCCAGCGAATTCGAAAATAAATAAGGGCGGCTACGCTGACGGAGCATGTCTATGATCTCCTTGCGGCCACTTGTAAATCCACCGGAGGCGCCGCCAAGCGCCTTGCCCAGGGTGCCAGTAATAATATCTATCCGGCCCATAACGCCGCACAATTCATGCACCCCCCTGCCGGTTGCACCCATAAAGCCTGATGAATGGCTTTCATCTATCATCACCAGGGCATCATATTTATCGGCGAGGTCACATATCTTGTCCAGTTGGGCTATAGTGCCATCCATGGAAAATACAGAATCGGTAACAATGATACGTGTACGGCTGTCTTTGTAGAGAATCAGTTGTGCCTCAAGGTCGGCCATGCTATTGTGCTTGTACCTGCCCCTTTGTGCCTTGCACAGCCGTACGCCATCTATGATAGATGCATGGTTCAGTTCATCAGAAATGATCGCATCGTTTTCGCCGAGCAGTGGCTCAAACACACCGCCGTTGGCGTCAAAACAAGCTACATAAAGTATACTATCATCCGTACCCAAAAATTTGGATACTTTCTCTTCCAGCTCTTTGTGTATATCCTGCGTTCCACAGATAAAGCGCACAGAACTCATGCCATATCCGCGATGGTCTACTGCCTTGTGCGCGGCTTCGATGACCGTGGGGTGGGACGAAAGGCCGAGGTAATTATTAGCGCAAAAATTGAGAACGGTTTTTCCGTTAACCACAATTTCAGGGCCTTGTTCAGATTCAATAATGCGCTCCTGCTTGTACAGGCCTGCGTCTTTAATTTCCTGCAACTCCTGCTGCAGCCGGGAATAAAATGAAGGACTTGACATATTATTAGAAAATATTTTAGTAAAATTGAGCCTGCCCTATTGCAAGCGCAACGTATCCGTACAGCTTTCAGGGATCCCGGCGGGCGTACTCGTAGCAGTGTAATAAATAATCATGGTGTTGCTAGTAAACGTACCTACACCCGACAGTATAGTACCATTGCCGTAATTTGCCAGCGGGATGCTTAGCGAGTCATGATCACCATTAAATAATACATTCACGTTCACGCCCGACCCATAGCCGCCAAAATTATTGATGGTCAGCGAATTCGTTACATAAGTATTAGCTCCTGTTGCCGTAAAAGTATAATCGCGTGCAGAGCAGGCATTGGACCCTGAGAGTGTACCCCAAAACAATGACGCGCAATCATTAGGTATCACGGTTACGTTCATTTTGAATGTTTGAGTGCCGGTAGTCGGCGTGTAGGCGGTTATACTAATAGGGTAAGTGCCACGGGCCGCATTCTTGGATGTAAACACAAAATTCTCAATATAACTTGGTTTGCCGCTGAAAGAATCGGGCGTAACCGTAACATTTGCAGGCAATCCGGAGATAGACAGGATTACACCATCTGATATATTTCCGGAAAGGAATTGTACCTCTATAGGGAGTGTATAAGCCCCCGAATCTGGAATGTATATATTATTAAGTGTGCTATCAGGGTAAGTAGTAACCCTGTATATGAGCTTTTGGTTTATGGTTTTGGAGCACGACCCTATAATGAGCAAAAGAGGGACCAATATCAGCGCTATTTTTTTCATACGGTTATTTTAAAGTGGAAAGATACGTTCATAAGATTTAAATTCATAGCCATTTTACTTTTTCAGCCATTTCTATCGTCCTCACGCCTTCTTTTGCGGGTTCATCTGTATGCCCCAGGTAAATCAATCCCATCACGATATCTTCCTGTCCTAGCTTCAAATGCTCCTTCAACGCGTGTGAGTGTGTCATACCCCCGGTGCTCCAGAATGATGATATACCCAATGCTGTGGCTCCTAGCAATATATTTTGTATCGCCGCTGATGCCGCCGCGATTTCCTCGACCACGGGTATTTTTTCGTTATGTCCTCGTTTCATCACGGCTATCACCAGGTGCGAGGTTTTATCTACATTGTGCAGCAGTTTCTCGTAAGTGGCTTCCGTACGCTTTTCTTCGGTTGTATGCCGCCAGTATAGTTCGGCATGTGTTTTACCAAATTGTTTCAATGCCTCGCCACTATAGACAAAAAAATACCATGGCTCCGTACGGCCATGCGTAGGCGCCCAGTCGGCCAGTGACAAAAGCCTGGTTATTGTTTCGTCGGCTATTAGCTGTCCATTCATTTTTGCCCAGCTCACGGACCGCCTTCCCTTTATTATGTTTTCAATCTCTTTAAATTGATGCTCGCTCATAACGGCAAAGGTAACAAGTGAAACAATTCGGTTAAATGGTAAATAGGAATAAGAATTAACCTAATTAATGCAAATTGCGTCAGTCAACTGACCTAATTTAGCTAAATTGCGACAGCCATTAAATCTACACAGCATATATAATTTTGAATTTCCGGTATAATAGATGTAAATTGCGTCAGTCGTCTGACTTAATTTATGTAAATTACGTCAGTCAGCTGACCTAATTTAGCTAAATTGAGTCAGTTATTATAATAAAAATACATTTTATGGCTATACAAAGGCTTCTGGAGCAAAAAATTGAAAAGCAACTTGGCAAGCAGAAGGTAGTATTACTTTATGGCACCCGCCGCACCGGTAAAACTACAATCATAGAAGACATAGCAGAAAAACACGCTAGCGAAGCACTGATGCTGCAAGGAGAAGATATGAACGTAGCTGCCCTGCTACAGCAACGCACTATAGCGAACTACAAGCAGCTTACACGCGGCAAAAAGATCATTATTATTGACGAGGCGCAAGCTGTACCTGAGATTGGGAAAATCCTTAAGCTGATGATTGATAATATAAAGGGGATCACGGTCATTGTGACCGGCAGCAGCAGTTTTGACCTTGTTTATAAAACTGGAGAACCATTGGTGGGCAGAAATATTGTTTTCTATCTATATCCTGTAGCACAGGCCGAATTGTCGCAAACGGAAGACCGCCTTGCCACCCAAAGCAATCTGGAACAAAGGCTCATCTATGGTAGCTACCCGGAATTATGGCATTTGGACGACAACCAGGAAAAAGAAGACTACCTAAGGCAAATGGTAAATAGCTATCTACTCAAAGACCTGCTAATGCTTGAGAATATAAAAGGGGCAGATGTACTGTACAAATTGCTGCAACTTCTTGCATGGCAAGTGGGCAACGAAGTAAGCACCGTAGAACTGGGAAACAGGTTACAACTCAACAAGTTGACCGTTGACCGTTACCTGGATTTGCTTTCAAAGGTATTTATTATTTATCCGTTAGGTGGCTATAGTGGCAATCTCAGGAAAGAAGTAACAAAGAGCAAGAAGTGGTACTTCTACGATAACGGTATCCGGAATGCATTGATCAATAATTTCAACCTACTGCAGAACCGCAATGATACAGGCCAGTTATGGGAACAATATGTGCTGAGCGAACGAATGAAATACAATAGTTACAGGGGTTATCAGCCACAATACTTCTTCTGGCGAACCTACGACGGCCAGGAAATAGACCTGCTGGAATTGAATAATGGTAAATTACAAGCCATAGAATGTAAATGGCAAAAGCAAAAAGTGAAAATACCGGTAGCCTTTGCCAATGCATATCCCGATGCTGCGTTTGCAGCGGTTAACCAAACTAATTACCTAGAATGGATCATCTAATGCAATGGCCCAAATCTGAACGGTGCATTCAATATTCCATCATTCCGCGCTATTGTGCTAACTTAGCCATTTGACAAACCAATTTCGCCGATGAAAAAAATATTTTGTGCTGCCGTTTCCATATTGTTGCTTGCCTCATGTATGCAGCCTAAAGAACTCGTTTTTCAAAGGATGCAAAATTTCGGAGTGAAAACAGCCGGAATGAAGCAAACCCGAATATCAGTAGATGTATGTATGTACAACCCCAATAACTACAAACTGAAACTAAAAGATGCTGATCTGGATGTATTCATAGACGGTAACTCCGTGGGTAAGATCACTACCGAAGACCATATCTCCATCCCGGCACTCGATACTTTTTCTATTCCTGTTTCGTTGGATGTAAATCTGCAAACTGCTTTTCCCAATGCATTGCAGATGCTTTTCAACGGCCAGATAGACCTTAAACTTACCGGGAAACTTAAGGCAAGCAGGCATAGAATATTTATAACCATACCGGTTGACTATGAAAGCAAGCAAGACCTTAGATCAATAACAAATTGATGGTGCGCAGTACCTGATCAGAATTTGTTTTTCCACATCATGCTTTCCACAGGCTTATCTGTGCGTGTAGTATATTTTGCGTCTGATTTTTTGTTGTATTTGTTGATGACCTCCCCTTCTGAAGCGAAATAGATCAATTGGCCTATTGGCATACCAGCATATACGCGCACCGGCTGCGCACAGGATATTTCAAGTGTCCAGGAATTGCAGAAACCTACATCGCCCTTCCCGGCAGTAGCGTGAATGTCTATACCCAACCTTCCGGTCGAAGACTTGCCTTCGAGAAAAGGAATATGCGCATGAGTCTCCGTATATTCCAGTGTTACCCCGAGGTACAAATTATTCGGCAGCAGCACGTATCCGTCAGCAGGTATTTCGAAATGAGTTATCGTATTGTGCTTCTTTGCATCCAGCATAGTATCATTGTACATAGCCAGGTATTTCCCCAGATGTACATCATACGAATTGGATCCGAGATTTTTACGGTCAAAGGGTTCTATTACTATAGTTCCCTTTTCAATTTCTTCGAGTATGCGGGAGTCAGCGAGAATCATAAGGCAAATATAGAATAAACTAAAAATTGGACGGGAATCTTTTTTCTGATGTCCGTAAATTGGTAAAATTTCAATTTATCCTAAAAAAATCAGTTTATTTGACCTAAAAATGATATTTTTGCACCCCTTTTGAATATTATTAATATGGAATACAGAGAAATAGTAGCAGTTACCGGACTTAGCGGACTTTATCAATTATTGACCACCAAGAGCGATGGCGCCATTGTGCGTAATGTTGCAGACAAATCTACAAGGTTTATATCTGCACGCCAGCATAATGTTACGCCTCTTGAGAGTATAGAGGTTTACACTACTGGCGAGAACGTGCGCTTGCAGCATGTATTCCAAATGATGACCGAGCATGAGGCCACTATAACGCCAATAGATGCTAAAACTGCCGACAATGCGGCTATAAAGAGTTACTTCAAAAGCATATTCCCGGAATTCGATGAAGAACGTGTGTATGTGAGCGATATGAAGAAAATGCTGAAGTGGTATGAATTGCTTAAAGCCAATGACCTCCTTCGTTTCGAAGAGGTTGCTGAAGAAGGTGATGAGACTACAGAAGCGGAAACCGTTGAAGCATCTGCGCCTGTCGCGGGGGATGCTGATACAGCAGCTGCAAACAATAAATAAGTTTGGCGTCGATAACTCGTGGTTTTGCCTGATATGAACTTTAAACCCTGAATTGATTCATTCCGTTCAGGGTTTACCTTTTTAAGGCAGTAAATTAATCGCAAAGGCAACCGTGATGATTATTAACCAATAATTTGGTCGTCGGGTTTGACATTTGAGTTATTCTGCCCTACTTTCGTAGACGAAATGTGGCATGGGGATGGTTGGCTTTTAAATTTATTTCAGATGAAGGCACGGTTCAGACTATTATCATTACCGGCGGGAGCGATATTTTTTTTCCTTTCCTGCAAGGATATGCCTGCCCAAAACCACGGGCCCATAAGGCTTGGGGACAGTTCTACTATCGTTACCGAAAATGACCCTCAGAAACTTCAGGACCTCGTTACTGACCTGCAACCCGTAATACCACCAAGCGTAGACGATAAAGATACAACCGCACCACCAAAACAAGCAGATACCGTTGCGGCTAAGGATAATAAATCTGTTGCAGCGGCTACTGAGAAAAAACAACCGAACGGAGCAGGGCTGAGTGCCGATTTTGACGATGTATCCCTATTCGTACAAAACCTCAATGCGAAGCAGGTAGGGAACAAATCACTCACGCACGCAAACGGCGCAGTATATATCTACACAGGCGGCGACGTAAACGGAAATATGCTAAAGGTTACCGGTAATGTGACAAAAGTGCTGCAACGCTACCAGGTAGCTGTTGTTTTAAAAAATAGCATGGGCACGCTACCACTGGAGACTTTGTCCAATACTACCGACTGGGCGCCCATGGTGGGCAGCAATAACACCTATCGCATTTCTGGCCTTGACGCAAAATCGCTGGAAAATCCCGACGCCAATGCATCAGAAATACGCAAGGCGGTTGCTAAGGCTGCACAACGCCGTCATTATAGCAGGAAGAAAGTTGAAGAGTGGGTGAGCAGCGTCAGAAACACGCGCTCTGTAAGGCAGAAGCCGCTTTATATCACGCTTCGGTCAGTAATGTGGAAGATTGACGGTAAGGACAGCAAGGGTAAGGCCTTTTCAAAACAGGTAAGGCTCGATATGCCTTTGTAATATACCTCGGGCTAAAAATCATCCCTCATTATTTTCAAATCTCGGAATACACCACAACCATTTTTATTAAAACGCACACCACATGTCGCACAAAAACTACAAATTAGATACCAAGCTCATCCATGCAGGCATATCGCCTGATCCTACAACAGGGGCAATAATGACGCCCATTTACCAAACGTCTACTTACGTGCAGGCCGCACCCGGCGATCATAAAGGCTATGAATATGCACGTACGCAAAATCCTACCCGCACGGTTCTCCAGCACTCCCTTGCGGCAATCGAAGGCGGCAAATACGCACTTTGTTTCGGGAGCGGCATGGCTGCCACTGATGCGGTAATAAAATTGCTTAAGCCAGGCGATGAAGTAATCGTTTCCAACGACCTGTATGGTGGCACGTACCGGATAATGACCAAAATTTTTGCCAGCTACGGCATTAATTTTCACTTCATCGGTATGCAGGATGCCCAGAATATCACGCAGTACATAAATGGGAACACTAAAATGATCTGGATTGAAACCCCCACCAATCCATTGCTGAATGTGATAGACATTGCTGCGTGTGCCGAAATAGCCAAAAAACACAATCTGCTGCTGGTTTGCGACAACACTTTTGCTTCCCCATATCTTCAAAATCCGTTAACCCATGGCGCTGATATTGTGCTCCATTCAGCCACAAAGTACCTTGGCGGCCACTCTGATGTCGTACACGGCGCCCTGGTAATGAACGACCAGGAACTGGAAGAGCGACTGCGCTTTATTCAGAACAGTTGCGGGGCAGTTCCCGGCCCCCACGATTGCTGGTTAGTATTGCGTGGTATTAAGACACTGCATGTGCGCATGCAGCGGCACTGTGAGAATGGCGCTGCCATTGCCCACTTCCTGCGTTCGCACCCTAAGGTGGGCAAGGTATTATGGGTAGGTTTTGAAGATCATCCCAATCACCATATTGCTAAGAAGCAGATGCGTGGCTTTGGTGGTATGATCTCATTCACACTGAAGGACGACAATTTAGACGCTGCTTTATCTGTACTCAAAAAGACACACCTGTTTGCTCTTGCTGAGTCGCTTGGTGGCGTAGAGTCGCTTATCGGACATCCTGCTACAATGACGCATGCGTCCATCCCCCGTGCCGACCGTATTAAGAATGGCCTTGTAGATTCACTGATCAGGCTCAGCGTGGGAATAGAAGACGTTGACGATCTTATTGAAGATCTTAAGGAAGCTATAGGATAGTGTACCTGGAACGAGATTTAAAAGTGTGTGGTTGATGTACTGTTATACGTCAAAGTACCTGACCACACATTCTTTTAATACTAGCTCCTGATCGCTCACCCCAACAGCAGGTACGGCCTCAACTTCAATAAAATGGGGCCATCCGTCTTCGTCCCGCCCGGCGAATTCATAATAGCCAAGCTGCGAGAGGAGGGTGCATACTGCTACATGCATAAGGTCTTGTTTCTGCTCTTTTGAGAATTTTTTGCGCGGCAGGCTGCCAAGCTCATTCACCCCTATGAGAAAAAGTATACCTTCCAGGTCGGGTATTTTACCAAACCTTTCTTTCAGCAGTATCTGCGTATTAAGCCATTTTTGTTCAAAATTGTCCATGGGAGGGTGCGGGATGCACGTTATAAAATTAATCTAAAACGCGAAAATAAGCAATTACCCCCAGCGTATTTGGGTAATGACCTATCTTGCATTAAAAAACACCGGCAGTTTTTTTTTAAAAAAAGTTAAAACTAAAAGTCATTTGTGCGTTTTTAGTTTTCCCGGTTTACTTTTGATTCCGAATTCTGACTTTTAATTATGGAAATAGCATCATCTGTTGACATTCGCGAATTGAATGAACGCATCCATCAGCAAAGCGCTTTTATAGAGCTGCTGAATATGGAACTGAACAAGACAGTTGTAGGCCAGAAAACAATGGTGGAACGACTGCTTATAGGTATGCTGGCCAATGGCCACATATTGCTCGAAGGCGTACCCGGCCTGGCAAAAACACTGGCGATAAAGTCGCTGGCTAGCGCCATACATGCACGCTTCGCTAGGATACAGTTCACGCCCGACCTGCTGCCTGCCGATGTACTCGGCACTATGGTTTACAACCCCCAGTCCCACGAGTTTGCCGTACGCAAGGGCCCCATATTCGCCAACTTCATACTTGCGGATGAAATAAACCGTGCCCCCGCCAAGGTACAGAGCGCACTACTGGAAGCGATGCAGGAACGTCAGGTGACCATTAGCGATCACACTTATCCTTTGGAGGAACCGTTTCTGGTATTAGCTACACAAAACCCAATAGAACAGGAGGGCACCTACGAGCTGCCTGAAGCACAGGTAGACCGTTTTATGCTGAAGATCGTGATCACCTATCCGAAGAAGGAAGAAGAACGCCAGATCATTCGCACCAACCTTAATCCAACAGGCCCGAGCAAGATAAATGCCGTTGTGAGCACTGACGATATTCTTCGTGCACGTGCCCTCGTCCGGGAGGTATATATGGATGAAAAAATAGAGCAATACATCCTTGATATCGTTTTTGCTACTCGTTTCCCTGAAGAGTACAAGCTCAAAAAGCTGAAACCCTATATCAGTTACGGTGGGTCACCCCGTGCCAGCATCAACCTGGCCCTCGCCGCCAAGGCCTATGCCTTCATCAAGCGCAGGGGTTACGTGATTCCGGAAGACGTCCGTGCCATCTGTCATGATGTGATGCGTCACCGCATTGGCCTCACCTACGAAGCAGAAGCCGAAAACATCACCAGCGAACAAATACTCAATGAGATCCTGAACGTGGTAGAAGTGCCATAGTCAAGGCTTTCGCTCAATTTCATACTGACAAGTGCAAATTTTTGTAAAGGCAGCTCCTGAAAAACAGGTCTGCCTTTTTTCATTGATTGCTAGAGCGGAAGATTGATTTCAAAGATGGTACCTGACGGCTTGTTGTCGCGCACTGCAATACTGCCCTTGTGCTGCTGCACTATCTTATTGGTAAGGTACAGGCCCAGCCCGGTACCCTTCGATTTGCGGCTTTCTTCATTACCTATCCGGTAAAACTTATTGAATATTTTCTTTTTTTCAGCATCGGGTATCCCAGAGCCCTCATCCGCTATCCTCATAACTATACCAACCTGTGTTTTATGCAGGGATAAAGTGATCAATTTGTCTGCCGGGGTATATTTCACCGCGTTTTCCAGTAAATTATTGATCGCCATTTGCAGCATGACCCGGTCGCCATTTACGTCGCATTCGGGCATTATATCGTCTCTGAATTTTCTCGGGTACCGCGCTGCATACTCCGCTATAGCGTCTTTTGCCAGCGCCGAAAGGTCAAAAAGCTCCCTGGCCTGTTTATACTGCCTACCTTCCAATTGCGATGCAAAGAGCATATTGTTGCACAAGTCATTCAGCCGGTTCGATTCCCTGATGCAGCGTTCCAGCAAAAGCATTTTTTTACTTTCATCAAGCTTATGTTTTTCCAGTGTCTGTAAGTTCAGTTTCATCGCCGCTATGGGCGATTTCAGCTCATGCGTCACAGACAGCATGAAATTATTCTGTTGCCGCGAAAGCAGGATGTGCCGCCTGAACGAAGTATAGACCACTACAGCCCCTATCAGTATCACGATCAGGAATGTTGCGCCCTCGCCTATGTACTGGTCCGTTCTTAAAGTAAGGTTATGGCTCAGTTCCCCCATCCGCTCGTGGTATACCGTGGGGTTTGCGGTGCTATCTACCTGCGTATTCAGTATCGCCAGGTCCTTTTGAAAAATGAGGGTTTTCTGTTTTTGGAGGGCCATTTCCCAATACACCAGCGCGGCGACGATATAGGCGAGGAGCAACAGGTGTATGGAAGTGAAAAAGCGCATACTATTTATTTAAAACCAAAAGCCTCAATTTCAGCGATGTGTTGCAACATACAATGATGCAAACCCGGTTAGTGTGCCGCCATCCCCGTCTTCTCCAGCCTGAAACCTACATGAAGCACTTCAGGCAGCGGGTTGATACGCATATTTTGTTCTATGGTCACCTCGTAGTCACCTACCTTGTCAAACTTTACCAGGTTTAGGTTCAGGGGCATCCTTTGCTCATAGATCTCGCCCATGCCGCGGCCCAGCCACTTCCCGGTAGGCTCCGCCAGCACCACATTGATCCGTTCTTTTTTTACCACGCTATCCCCTGGCGCCTTTATACTCACCCATACCCACAAATTGTTGTAAGGATATGCCTGCGTATGCTGAATGATAAAAAATGGGCGGTACCGCACAGTAGTATCTGTAATGGCGAATTTAAAGGAAGGCTTAAAACTGTAGTTCCATTCATTGTGCGGTATCGGTTCCTCTTTCTGATAATGGAAATCTGGGGCGGGGATACAGCCGGTATAGCAGCACGCCAGTAAAGCAATGAATAAAAGGAAACGGTGCATTTGATACTAAGAAATTCGATAGTTAATATGAAAACCAGCTACTTCATGCCAATATACAATGGTAAATGGATAATGCAAAACTACAATAACTATAGATAGCAACGCTGGTATTTTAAAATGAAATTTGGGGTCTGTTAACAGATTTATGTCGCCGAAAGGCGTAACTTTGCAATAGTTCTTTGATTTTCACTTTACCTTGAACGCAGCAAAACCGGGGCCGACTGGTTTTGACAGCACAGGGCAGGGTCTGTAAGCATGTCGTGCGTTGAATAATTAGCACGTTAATCTGAATACTCAAAATCTATAAGGCGAATATTCTTACGCCATGGCTGCCTAATCAGAGATTAGACACCCTTTATAGCCGCCGGGAAGGCTGCCTGTTGCCGTCCCCGCCGCCGAATCAACAAATAACGGGATAGGCTGCGGAACGCTGTGATCCGTGGATGAAAACTTCAGCAGATTGGGTAGCGGTAGGTTTGTCCTCTTCCGGCTGATACCTGAAAACCAATAAAGGAATAAACATGTAGAAAGCTTATCGGGCATGTGTTTGGACGCGGGTTCGACTCCCGCCGGCTCCACTTTTGACACTCATCATGACCTTCGGCTCGCTGGTCTTCGCCAGCTTACTCGTTCGGTCATGATGTTTGTCACTGTTACTCCGACAAGATTCAAACCCTTGTCTTCAATGTACCTTCTTTCCGCTACAACAACACACCAACGCAGGTTTCCTGTCTTTTACCTCTGAAATATTTAAGTGCCAATTGTGCATAGCTCAGCCGCTATCCATTAACCTGGTAGCTTAATTTGGGTATGTTTATCCATATCGTTTCCGTTCCTGTTTCAAAGCATTTTCATGTGCGTTATTCGTAGCACAAGCACCGATGTTGGTGTTTACTGCAACAAAAAACGCACATAGAAACTGTCTTCGCTTGTCTGGTAAGGCTTTCAGCCGCTAACCAAATTTCAATAATATGAATATCAAGCTCTCCTTCTGGCTCAGGACATCAGCCAAAAACAGCAAAAGGCAATCGCCTATACTGCTCCACATCTTCACTGACTATGATCGGGTACAGTATTCCACTGGCTTTTGGATCATTGAATCTACCTGGGACGAGAAACACCAAAAGGTTAAAGGAAAGAGTGATGACGTTACCACCATCAATGATGGGCTGGCAGCATTGAAAGCCAGGGCAAGGCAGGTCGCTAACGAACTGGTAGTTTCTGGTAAGCCATTCAGTGCCTATACTTGACTACCTCTGAGAATCCTAGGCCTATCATAACTCCAGCAATACTGCATCCCCGGCGCAAAAAGCTCGCCCAAATCCTTTTATTGTCTACCGGAATGTCCGGTTTTTTTATAAACCTCGCGCATACCCACCAAAATTGATAACTTTGGGAATCACCTGTTGCCTATGCAGAAGATCAAGGGGCTCGATACGCTTCGCGCATTTGCCGTCTTTTTTGTAATAATTGAACACTTTGGTGTTTGGTTCGACTATACTTCTCCCTCAGGTGCGTTTATCAAGGACGTTATTATTCCGAGCGGCGGTTTCGGGGTCCACTTATTTTTTGTATTAAGTGGGTTTCTCATCACCGCAATTCTCTTAGATGCAAAAAAAATAAACAATGGCAAACACCCTGTTTTCATTATCAAGAATTTCTATGCCAGGCGGGCGCTACGCATTTTTCCTATTTATTATTTATTGCTTGCCCTGCTTTTTCTGATCAATTACCCCGAGGTGCGGCAAGATATTGGGTATTACGTAACTTACACATCCAACCTGTTGATGTATCGAACCAACCGTTGGAGCTTCTTGGGCCATACATGGACGCTGTCTATTGAGGAGCAGTTTTACCTCCTGTGGCCCTGGTTGATTATTTTTGTTAAGGATAAATATCTGAAGTATGTTTTTGCTGGCTCCCTGCTCCTGGGCATTATAACTACATATATAGGTATGGTAGTGCAAGGGCACATGGCCCCATTCCTGGTATTTAATTCTTTCGATGCCTTTGGGCTCGGCGGCCTGTATGCATGGAGCAGAGCCAATGATCAGCGCCGCAAGAATTTCGAAACATCATTAAATGTAGTAGTTATTGGCGCATTTTTCGCGTATTTCTATTGGAGTATTGCGCAGCTATATCACCATGCAGTTATTGCCGTCTGGATGGGCAAGACGGTCGATAGTGTAATTTCACTTTGGCTGATTGTGCGGACAACCAATAATAAGTCCCGGTTAGTGGGGAAATATATATTAGGCAATCGGGCCCTCAATTATATCGGTAAAATAAGTTATGGTATTTACCTATACCACTATCCATACATCCTCCACTTTTGCTCAGGCGTAAATAAATATTTATATGACATCACGTTGCCATACCCGGCGTTAAACAAAACAATACATGACCACCATGTAGACTACTGGATCCAGGTTTCGATAATGATATTGATTGCCGCCATATCTTACGAGCTAATAGAAAAGCCAATATTGAGCCTGAAGAAAAAATTCAGCTATAAGGACGCGGTAAAGGAGGTTGTTCCTGTAGCGCAGGCCAAGTAGCGCATCATTGTATTTGTCTTATATTTATTCACTATAAAATCAAAAATTATGAAACATCCGATCCTATGCTTTTGTTTGTTGGCCTTTGCGATGGCGGGCTGTACGAAAACCGGCCCAACTGGCCCTGCCGGCGCAGCGGGCACTAATGGCACAAATGGCAATGCCAATGTGACCACTACCATAATATCCCTAACGCCTGCACAGTGGATATATAATGGGTATGGGGGCTATTATTGTAATGTGGCTATTGATTCCATCACCAGCAAGGCTTTCGATAGTGGTACCGTTTCCGTATTTTATGAGAGCAACGACGGAGACTGGGTAGGCATGCCATACTACTATGTGCCCCCCGGTGAAAACTATGGCATCATTTACGGCTTCGACTATGGTACTGGCGTTATCCAGCTTACCCTGCAAAACACCCAGAACACAACATTGTCCTTCACCACGGGCGAAACATACAAGGTAACAGTCATTCAATAACCCGCTTGAACGGGTTTGGCAATCCCTCTCTAACTGATGTCTGTTTAGCAAACGTCTTAGATCTAACATCAAAATATATTGCGATGTACATGATTTATTTACAAAAAATATAATACTTCAAATAGTTATAATAAAATATTGGTCCTTAAAAATGGAGAACTGCGATAAACACAGGTAAGTAAAACGCAATCCCCCATCATCCCTTAAATTTGCACATGGATTATTTCAAAAAGCTGCTTGAACTGGTGAAGATAGAGCGGGAGGCAGATAAGCAGGCTTATATGGAGCTGACAAAGTCATCAAGCATTGCGCAGCGGAGGGCCAGCGGCCTGGCGTGGTATCCCATAGCCATCAGGGGCACAGAACTGAATAAAGCAGAGTACATAACCGTAGAAGTGGAGCGTACCACAAATACAGATATTGCCCACCAATTACGTTTTGGGGCTTCTGCCGCGCTATTCTCTAATCACAATCCAAAAGCCGATTTCCTGGAGGGCACGATTACATTCGTGGGTGGCAACCGCCTTAAAATATCGTTGCGTACCGATGAATTGCCCGAGTGGGCCAGCGACGGTAAACTGGGCATAGACCTGTTGTTTGACGACAATAGCTATGATGAAATGCAGTCTGCCATGAAGCTGGCTATTGCGATCGCTGAGAAGAAAGAGGAGGGCCGGCTCACCAACATACTTACCGGCGCAGCCGCGCCAGGTTTTGATATATCAAGACATCTGTATCAAAATCCCGCACTGAACAGCATGCAGCAAGCGGCGGTAAATAAGATCGTGCAAGCCAATGAACTTGCCATAGTGCATGGCCCGCCCGGCACGGGAAAAACCACCACGCTCGTGCAAGCCATAAAGACACTCATTAAGCAGGGCGAAAAACGCATCCTCGTAGTGGCGCCAAGCAATACCGCCGTAGACCTGCTGAGCGAAAAGCTAGCTGAAGAAGGACTTGACGTACTGCGGGTAGGCAACCCAGCACGCGTTTCTGACAGGCTGATGCAGCTAACCCTTGATAGTAAAGTGGCCGCACACAGTTCCAATAAAGAGATAAAACGGCTCAAGAAGCAAGCGGGTGAGTTTAAGGAAATGGCCCATAAATACAAGCGCAGTTTCGGGCGCGCAGAGCGCGAGCAGCGCAAGGCCCTGTTTGACGAAGCTTACAAGATCATGAAGGATGTTGGCCGCATGGAGCAGTATATAGTAGATGATGTAACGGCCAAAGCCCAGGTGGTCACCGCCACGCTGGTAGGCGCTAATCACTATACCGTGCGCAGCTTGCAATATAATACCGTGGTTATTGACGAGGCAGGGCAGGCCCTGGAGCCCGCCAGTTGGATACCCGTGCTCAAGGGCAGGAAATTGATATTGGCCGGCGACCATTGCCAGCTCCCGCCCACCATAAAATCTGACGCCGCCGCCCGTGGCGGGCTGAGCCTCACCCTACTGGAAAAGTGTGTGGCCCTGCACCCGCAAGCCGTAATACTGCTGGAGCAACAATACCGTATGAATGCTGCGATAATGGGTTATCCGTCGCTGGTGTTCTACATGGATAAGCTAACTGCCCACAGCTCAGTAGCCGGGCATTTATTGTTTCCGGGCGATGACCCCCTGGTTTTCATAGATACTGCAGGCTGCGGTTTCGACGAGAAAGTGGAAGACAAGAGTATATCCAACCCGGACGAGGCAGCATTTTTGTTTAAGCACCTCACCCGTCTTGCCGCAACACTCAGCCAGCATTATTCAGTGGATCAATTTCCCTCTGTCGCGGTCATTTCGCCATATCGCGAGCAGGTGTCGGCGCTAAAAGATCAATTAGACCATAACCCCGTATTGCAGCCCTACGCACAAAAAATATCCGTCAATACCATCGACAGTTTTCAGGGCCAGGAGCGCGACATCGTTTATATCAGCATGACCAGGAGCAATGCGGAGGGCGTGATCGGTTTCCTTGCAGACACCCGGCGCATGAATGTGGCCATGACACGCGCCCGTAAAAAACTGGTGGTCATCGGCGACAGCGCCACACTATCAAGGCTCCCGTTTTACACGAATTTTATTACCTATGCCGAGCAGCACAATGCTTACCACAGCGCATGGGAGGAGCATTGGGAGTAAGTGCATACGCACTTATGCAGCACACTTAATACCGTGAACTGAATGTAATAAATAGGTCATGTTCTGTTTTTTTTGCTGCACCGGGGTTTTGAGTCACACAAAGTCCTTAGGTGTGCTTATTCTAATAGCTTCCGGGACTCTTTCCTGATAATACAGGCACGCTATAATCCATATTCCTAATTTATAATGCTAACATTTCCTTTTACCCCAACCCCCATTGCCTTATATTTGCCGTCCGTTTTATGAAGACGTTTTCATCCATATATCAATTATTGGCTACCCTAAGCCGGGAGCAAAAGCTACTCAGTGAGCTGTTTGAGAAAAGGAAGATCCTTTCCTTTAGCTACGATTATGCCCTCGAATTAGTGGACTTTGACGCCGATAAGATATCATCACTGATAGATCTTTCAGTGGTCAGGCAGAACGGTAATAATATTGAGCTTGATGATCTGTTCCTACAGTTCTTTGAACAGGTGATGGAGGTCAATGAAGAGATCAATGTTTCCTACATCAACGAGCACATCGAAAGCATCCGCCAGAACATCAATTATTATTTGCAGGAAAATAATGAGGCCCGTAAGTATGGTTACCTCCGCCAGGTGAAGCAGGCGCTCCGTAAAATCGGGGTCATAGCGCTCCGAAATGTGGTGGACCTGAGCAGGAACATCGACAACACATTCAAGAACGAGCCGAACTACAAGATCAAGAAAACAAAACTGGAACACCTGGACGACAAGCGGAACGCTATCTATACGCTGATCAACCGCACAGACCACCTCGTTTCCGGCGACGAAGAGTTGACCTTTTTCAAAGTAGCCGCAGACGAAGAACTCAACCGGACCATCATCCTGGTGAAATTACAACTAAACGAATGCCGCCACAACCTCATCGACATTCAGAAACAGATCATTGAATACCTCAACCGGATCAAGCACCAGAGCGGGGTGATTGAAAAATTAAGGCAGATAAAGTACCTCAAAGACCAGTTTGAATTGCGCAGCAAAACCAATATCAGGGAACTGCTTGCTGAAAACACCGCTGTGATCTTTGAGCCGAACCCCTCCTATCCGCTCCAGATTTCCCTCGACCAGTTGCAATCCGATAACGACGCCGCTGATGTGATCAGTAAGGTGGCCAAAAAGATAAAGACCAGCGTCAAGTCAACCCAACCACTCGCCGGAAATATTTCTGATGAATACCTGGAAACCCGCATAGAAGAGGAAGTGCAGATAAATCTGGATGAGGTAAAGAATAGCTTCCTGGCTGGAGGCAATAACTTATTCGACTTCATCTGCAATTACGACTTTGGCAAGGAAGTATCCTTCGATGAGTGCGTAACTATCTACTGTCAGATGATCTCGCAGTTCGATACCTTGTTTAAGATCACCGACAACTATAACCTGAAAGAAGATATTGAGTTCGCCATGGTTTACCCGAAATAAAATTGCAAATGCCAGTACCAAAACATACATCCGACATATTCGAGATACTCAGCAAGGGGCAGTTCATCTGTTCCAATAGCTGCAAGGACAGCACCCGGAAATTATACAACATCATCGACGAGAACTTCGATGACCTGTATGATTATTTCAAGTCTATTAATCTCGTGTTGGAGAAAGGGGATGAATATTTCATGTTTACCCGGATGGAGAACAAAACAGAGCTGGAACGAAAGCTCGAAGCCGCATTCAGATGGATCGACATTCTCGATTTTTTCAAAACGTTCGATCATTCATTCGGCGCAGGTTATAGGTTCACACCGTCCGATGTTTTAGTAAAATTATCTGTTGATGTGGACTTAAAGAATAAACTTGACGGCCTGAAAAAATACGCGGCAGGAAAAGAAAAGCACGCTGAGATCCTGGACAAGATCCTCGATATGCTGAAGAAAGACAGTTTCATAGAGCTGGAAAATGAAATAACCAATAGCTACAAAACCCTCGCATCGTTTCACTACATGGAGCGATTGATCATATCAGTAAATATCCCTGAATCAGTACAAAATGAGATATCTAAATAGAGTTTTTTTTATTAACAGTGCCAGCGTGAAGTATGCCGAGGTGGCACTTGATGGCAATGTGCATTTTATAGGTACGCAGGGTGTGGGCAAAAGCACGCTGCTGCGCGCCATCCTGTTTTTTTACAACGCGGATAAATTAAAGCTGGGCATAGAGAAAGGCAAGAAAACCTTTGATGAATATTACTTCCCGTTTGCCAATTCATACCTCATTTACGAAGTGATGCGTGCCAGTGGCCCATACTGTATCCTTGCCTTCAAGGCCCAGGGTAGGGTATGTTTCCGGTTTATCAACAGTGAATACCTGCGCGAGCATTTTATCACAGAAGATGGTAAGGTGAGGACATGGGAAGGTATCCGGGACGTTCTGGGGAAGAAGATCAGCTACAGCAAAAAGATAGACCGATATGAGGAATACCGCGACATCCTGTACGGTAATAATATAGGCCTGGAAAAGGAGTTCCGGAAATATGCCCTGCTCGAAAGCCGCCAATACCAAAACATCCCACGCACTATCCAGAACGTATTCCTTAATTCAAAGCTGGATGCCGAATTCATCAAGCAGACGATAATTATGTCGCTGAATGAGGAAGACATAAAAATAGAACTGGATAAATACGCGCTGCACCTCAGGGATTTTGATACCCAGCTTGCAGACATAAATAAATGGACAGAAACAAATAAGGCGGGAGAAATACCGGTGCGGAAAATGGCGGAACAGATAGCCAGGCTCCATGCCGCCATCCAGGCCCTCAACCGCGAAAAAAAGGAAACGGCCATACAGTTGTTCCAGGCTTATGACGCTGCTAACGTTGAATTGCCGGTTGTGGAAAAAACCTGCGAGCAGCACCAGAAACAACGCAGCCTGCTTGAGGAAAAATATGATGACCTGAAGGGCAAATTCAAAGCAAAAAGAGAGGACCTGCAAAAGCAGATAAACAATCTTGACTACGAACTGAAAAGGGCCAAGACCAAATCCGGTGATTACGACCGGATCAACATCAGCGCCATCATACAGCGCGTAAACAGGAAGGACGATTGTGAGGCAGAAAAAGAAAAGCTCGTTAGGGAACGTGAGCTGCTTGGTTCAAAATTCACGGAGATAAACAGCCGCTACCAGGCATTGATCCAGCAGCAGCAGAATGGTTTTTCCGGCTTTGAGAACGCCCAAACAGCCCGGCAGAATAAGCTGCGCGAAGAACTACTGCATTTCAAGGATCAACTGGCCGAGCAATACAACCAAGCGTATGCGGAGATCAGGAAACAAAATCAGGAAGCCCTGGAAGTAGCACATAATATCATCGGGCAAAAGAAGGAATCGATTTACGACCTGAAGCTAAAGAAACAACGGGCACAGCTTCAGGGGTACTACGCACAGGACGTGGACGCGATCAGGGCAGAGATACTCAACCTGAACCAAAAGATAAAGAACCTGAACGTAGAAATTGCCGACTTTAAAAAACAGGTGGAGACCCTCCAAAAGCAATGGGAGCTGGACCAGGAAATCAGTACAGCCACCTATGAAAAGAAGATCGACAAAATAAGGGAGGACAATAAAAGACACCAGGCATCTATAGCATCCATCGACGAGAAGCTACAGCACAATAAAGACTCCCTATATGGCTGGCTCAACGAAAATGTACCGGGATGGGAAACGAACATCGGCAAGGTGATTGATGAAGAACATGTGCTGTTTATGGCAGGCTTGTCGCCGCAATTATCAGAGCAGCCAAATGACACGGTCTTCGGGTTGAAACTGGACTTACACGAGATCAGCAAAAAAGTAAAAACACTCGCAGATTATGACGAGGAGAGGCTGCAATTGCAGAAAAAGCTGGATGCGGGCAAGGCAGAGTTGAATACGCTCATTGAGAAGAAGAACGATGAAGCCGACAAGCTAAAAAGCCGTTACCAAAATAAAATTAAGGACCTGAACGGCGAGCGCCGCCAACTGGAGTACGAACTGCAAAGGAGCCGGGGACAACTGCCCGTCAACGAAGTGAAGCTGGCTGACCTCATCCGTAAGGCCGCAGAAGAAAAAGAAGGGATACTACAGCAGATTGCCCGCGATATGGAAGCGGCCTCTGAAGAACTCATCGCCGAAGAAAAAAACTACGGCCTCATCGAAGCAAACATCCAAAAGCAAATAGATAATAAAGAAAAAGAGTACGGCCGCAAGGTGCGCCTGGAAAGCCAACGGATAAAGGAATTAGTAACTGCGCTCAGTGATGAATTGCAGGCGAAGAAGCAAGAAGCAGCCGACCGTATAGCTGAAATAAAACAACAGCAGAACAACGACTTGCAGGCCGAAGGCGCCGACATCGTGAGGCTGTCAGGCATAGAAAAGGAATTATCAAACTTAGAGAAGGAACTGGCATTCATAGACGCTAACAGAGATAGGGTGGCCGAATACAAAAAAGATAAGCGAGAGCTATTTGACCACATCGACAGTTTCAAAACAGACAAAAAAATAAAGGAAAACCAACTCGACAACGAAGAAGAAAAATACAACCTGCAAAAGCAAAAGCTGCAACAGGAAATAGATGCGCTGGCCGCAGTGATAAATGAACTGTCGCAAAAAATAGGCATACTCAGGGAAGGCATCGGCAATTTCGAAAGTTTCAGGCACACCGACAACTACAAGCAGGTTGCGGAGTATCAGGGCGAGCCTGCGGGATCAATCGAAAATACAATCGGATTGAAAACCCTGATCGATACTGTCAATGGCAGGATATATACGATACTCGAGCGTTATAACGATCTACAGTCTGCTATCAATAAATTCCTTGGCAATTTTTCCGCCCAGAATATTTTCGGGTTCAAAATGAACCTTCTGGACAAAGAAGATTTCACCGAATTCGCTGAGATGCTCTATGAATTCCTCGAAGAGGACAAGATCGTGCAGTTCGAAAAAAGGGTCAACGAACGTTTTGCCACCCTCATCCGGCAGATCGGCAAGGAGACGACTGAACTCACATCTAAGGGCGGTGAGATACAAAAGGTGATCACAGAAATTAACCGCGACTTCGAAGAGCGCAATTTTGCCGGTGTTATCAAAAGCATCAGGCTACAGCTATCCGAAAGCCAGAATGCAATCGTGGTGTTATTACAGGCTATAAAGCAGTTTAATGATAAAAACAGCATGAGCCTTGGCGTTGTTAACCTCTTTTCATCCGGCGATAATGAAGGGCAAAATAAAAAAGCGATCTCGCTCCTCAAGGAGTTTGCGCGCGAAATAAATGCACGTAAAGAAAAAGAGATCAGCCTGCCTGATTCATTTGAGCTGCAATTCAGGATCGTAGAAAATGATAACGACAGCGGCTGGGTGGAGAAGCTCACCAATGTAGGGTCTGAAGGTACAGACGTGCTCGTGAAAGCGATGGTCAATATAATGTTGCTCAATGTGTTCAAGGACAGCGCTTCCAAGCGGTTCAAAGACTTCAGGCTGCATTGTATGATGGATGAAATAGGCAAGCTGCACCCCAACAATGTGAAGGGTATCCTGAAGTTCGCCAACGACCGGAACATCCTCCTCATCAATAGTTCCCCCACGTCTTACAATGCTACCGATTACAGGTACACGTACTTGTTATCGAAAGACAACCAAAATGTAACGACGGTGAAAAGGCTCGTAAAAAAAGGAGTTGAAGCATGATCATCTCAATAGTCATAGCGGAGAAGCTGTTACAACTCGCCAATGGTAAGGAGGTATCGGCTAGCTCGCTGAAACAAGCTATTTTTAAGGAACTGCTAGACGAAGATATTATTAAAGTACGGCTCTTCGGCAGGATCAAACGGACGTGTTACATCCCCGACAGATCCGCGTTCGACGCATGGATGTACAATAAGTACGCTATCTCCGACTTGCGGGACTATATAAACGCACTCAAAAAAGACGAAGGCACACGTGCTGAACTGATAACGGTAAGTAATAACTCCAAAGCAACGGCCCGGCGGACATTTAAAGGTTTTCTGGTGAATAGTTACATGCCCATTCATTGCTTCCTCAATGGCAGCCCACTCACCGTTCATCCGCAGCCGGGGTCGTTTCAGTTTATTTACGATTTCGAACAATTTGTTATTCCGGAGGAGGTCATTGTCGTCGGTGTGGAGAACGCAGAAAATTTCAGCCACATCGCCAGCCAGGAATATTTGTTCGGGGGCCTGCACACACTATTTGTTAGCCGCTATCCCCAGAGCCAGAGCAAGGATGCCCTCACCTGGCTCCGGTCTATACCCAATACCTACCTGCACTTCGGCGATGTTGATTTCGCGGGCATCAACATTTACACGCAAGAGTATAAGCGGCACCTCGGCGACCGGGCATCATTTTTCATCCCGGAAAATACAGAGGTCTTACTCGAAAAGTACGGAAACAGGTCGCTCTACGACAAGCAGAAATTGGCAAATAATAACCTTGTCGAAGAACCACTTCGGCAGCTCATTTCTTTGATCCATAAACATAAGAAAGGCTTGGAGCAGGAAGCTTTTTTGATCCGGTAATTATTCCAATACCGGATCCAGGGTAAATTTTTCAGAATAACTTTCAAGTAAAAACCGGCGGGCATAAGCCAAACACGTGACCACAACCTTCACGGTCATAATCAAACAAAACGCCACAAGCGCCGCCACGCTCAAAGCAAATACATAACCGGCGAAAAATTTCAACTTCAATATCAGCAACATAATACCCTGCTTGCAACATATCTACTGCAAAGATGATGCCACATTTTCGGGCGTCATGAGCCGGCTACCTCATGCCGTATAAATACACCCTTAAAAACGGGAAAAATACGGTATTCATGCTTTGACGGGGCTGCTACTTTTACACCGTTGAGCAACAACTATTTATTATTAATGATAAAAAGCTATTATCAACCAAAAACAAGTATTATTTTCAAACTTCAAAAACACACATTTATGAAACAAGCGATTTTGTTATTGATTATTTATGCTTCCGTGTTAAGTCTTACTTCCTGCGGGGGGTCAACGTCAAAAAGCAATAAATCCGCGACTGCCAGTAGTGGATCACAACTGGAAGCCGCGGCGGTTGAGCCAATGTTGGATTTAAACCATTACATTACCGACAATCAGACGGCCGTAGCAATCTATCCTGATGCTATTAAAGTCGGTGTTGCCAGGGCTGCGGTTGCGGCATATAACATCAATGCCATACCAACTACAAATTATTTCATTTTCAGCGCGCCGGAGCTGACTACATATATCGATACAGTAATGACAGGCCCTCATAAAATTAGCGCCCTCCATTTCCTGTTAGCATTCAATAACAATGCCACTACTTTGTGCGTTTGTGCTGTAAACGGTACGGAAGGACATACATATGAAGTTGAAAACGGCCATGATACCCTTGTGATTTCGTCAATGACAGCCTATTCAGTGGTCCCGGTACCCATTAGTAAAGTTGCAGGGAGTTATAGCACAACAACGCTCCCACCTGCTATAGATACGGTATCAGTCGATTCTGCGTTAAAGATGGTCCAGAATTATACGCCCGCTGCACAACCTCAAGTTGACAGGACTGCATTATCCTTTATTGTGGAGTACAAAGGACTTGAAGACTATATCAAAGCCTCTCCGACCATCGTGTATCTTGAGGCATATCTTGCTAATGATTTCAATCGGTTAACGCTTGTTTTCGTGGGACTTGACGCAGCAGGTAAGCCCGTATATATGTCTGATGGGAACAATGGCCTGTATGTTTTAGAACATTGTATGCCATGTCCTACTTGTAACGTTACTCGAAGTGGCTACGGTTTGGAGTAGTTGGTCAAATGTCAGCACCAACAAGGTTAGGATTTGAAAGTTTTTGCTTAGTTATTTATGAGGGATATCCTGTTCATAACATATTTAAGTGTACTCACATTGGGGGTCTTACTTGGGCTGTATAGGTACAAAGGTGTAGACGACAAAGGGAAAATAATACTCTATCTTTTAATTGCAACAGTATTGACTGAGGGAACAGCGTTGATTTTGACGAAAAATCAGGTCAATCAGGAACCCTTGTATCACCTGTACAGCATTATTGAAATTGTCCTGACAAGCCTATATTTTTTCAAAACTATCAAAACGCGTTACTATAAAGTTTTAATCGTAATTACGGTTATTTTTTGGATTGTGTTAGGTTCGTTGAATGCTATTTTTTATCAACCATTGAGCACCCTGAATACAAATATTCTGTTACTCGAAAGTGTGTCTATTATACCGATGTCGATCTATGCTCTTTATGTTATCTTTTTAGCAGATGATATTCAGAACGTCCTAAAATATCCACTTTTTTGGGTGTGGGCCTGTTTCTTGCTCTACTGGAGTACGACCTTCTTTTTTTGGGCATACGTAAGGGCGTTTGATCAGGCTCATTTACCGTATGAAAACCTAATAACCTATTCCCAGGGTATGGTTAATATCATCAACTATATTGGATTGGGGTACACGTTTTTACTTTATCCAAAACCGAATAAATGAGTTCTTCCTACTTACTATTGGTATTTTTAGCAGGCACAATTACCCTCATGCTCTTTGCGTTTACCCTCGTCATATTCCTTATCGTCCATAAAAAAAAGCGCTACGAACATCTACTGGAAAAACAACAAATGGAAAATACATACCAGACGCAATTATTACAGTCCAGGCTCGAGGTTCAGGAGCAGTCGTTCCGGTACTTCAGTGAGGAGATACATGATAATATAGGGCAACTGCTCAGCATCGTGAAAATGCAATTGTACAATATCCGCAATAGCAGCCATGAAGATGACATAGTACACAAAGCATCCGACTGCAACGAGCTGCTCGGCAAGGCGATCACTGACCTGCGCAATATCAGCCACAGCCTCAATAGTGGCTATGTAAGCAAGGCCGGACTCGCCGACGCCGTAGAGAAAGACATGGAATACATCAGATCGGCCAAGGATATTAAATGCACGCTACATCTGGAAGGCGACGAGCGCGGCCTCGGCACGGAGCGGGAACTAATGGTCTTTCGTATCATTCAGGAAGCCGTGGGCAATGCGGTCAAGCACGCCGCCCCATCTGCTATTGATGTTTTCCTGAACTATAAGGATCCTAACTCTTTTTGTGTCACCATTGCTGACAATGGTTCTGGCTTTGATACGCGTATGCATGCCACCGGTGGCATTGGGCTCAGCAATATGCAAGTCAGGGCCCGACTCCTCAATGGAAACATAGACGTAATATCCGCAAAAGAAGAAGGAACCAAAGTGGTACTATCCATTAACCATTAGCCATTGTATCGCGACATTAAACTGTCGCTGACAGGCACTAACCATTAAAACGGCCGTTATGATAAAGATCGCCCTCGCAGATGATCACGCCATACTTCGTAAAGGCGTCGCGGAGATCCTTTCTAAGTTCGAAAACATGTCCGTCATCATTGAAGCCGGGCACGGAGTAGAGCTGCTTTCAAAAATGGAAGCCGCTCCAGAGCTCCCTGACGTGTGCATTTTAGATATCAACATGCCCGAAATGAATGGTTATGATACCGCCTTAGAGATAAAAAAAAGGTGGCCTGCAATCAGGATGCTCGCCCTGTCTATGTACGATACCGAGCTCAATGTGATAAAGATGCTCCGCAACGGCGCGAATGGGTATGTACTCAAGGACTCAGACCCTGAAGAATTGCGCTTCGCTATTTCTGAAGTTCATCGTCACGGTTTCTATCATTCCGAATTAGTAACTGGCCGGATGCTCCACATACTGCACGATTCTGAAAACAGGATGAACGCGGAAATGAACGACCGCGAAAAGCAGTTTTTGGAATACTGTTGCACAGAGTTGACTTACAAGGAAATCGCCGACAAAATGTTCCTCAGCCCACGTACCATCGATGGATACCGGGAAGCGCTCTTTAAAAAGCTCAACGTCACCACGCGCACCGGCCTGGCCATCTACGCCATCAAGGCCGGCATCGTTTCATTTAAGTGATTTCGTAAAAAATGGCGATGAATGATATAACATTCGGGCGCCATCACAATATTTTGAATACTGTAGTTTATCTTGCACGTACCATCATTCATCGTTGCCATGCGTGCAGGTCTGTACTTTGTTCTAGCCATCATCCAGTTACTGAAACCATACACGGCTGCCGGTCAGGGATTTGTTTATGTGAATACCGCCAACCTCATCCTTCGCGACCGTCCAGACCGCGAATACATGGTCTTTGCCATTTTACAAGCCCCTTTCCGCCTGAAAGTTGAAAAACAGGGCGCCGATTATAGCAAGGCTGTAAAAGATAGATTCTACTGCGTTTCCTACACTTATCACGATCCTTACGGTATTGGCCACTACACACGCGGTTGGGTAGAAAAAAAATATACCGTTACTCATCTTTCTGCCGTCGCTACAAAGCAGGTCGACACCAATAGTTCACCGCCGCCGCAGGAGATAAGGCTTATCTCCTATATGGGTGCTGACGAAGACGACCCGAACGATTGGAACTATCGTCAATTCCCATACCCCAAGTATAAAGGTGGCGAAAAGCAATTTCCAAAACCCGCAAGTACAAGCCGGGCCTATCATCTTGGCGCCAGGGGCGGCTGCTACTACCTCAGCAAAACCGGCCGAAAGGTATATGTAGATAGTAAATTCTGTAAAGAGGCCGTCAAAAAACGAAAAAAGCCGGCGATCAGAAAATAACGTTTTAACGTCACCGTTTTACCGCGCGCCGATTGTGCCCTGACAAATGGATCATTTACATTTTCCTGATTCTGACATTTCCTTTCTACTTTTGGCTTCATGACGCATTCACTCATCATATTCGCTTCCGGCGCCGGCACTAATGCCGATGCCATTATAAATTATTTCCAAACAAATGGCGGGGCCACCGTTTCGCTCATCGTAACAAATAAACCGCAGGCGGGTGTTATCAAGATTGCGGAGCGAGAAAATATCCCATTCCTGATCATCAATAAGCAAACATTCCATGAAACCCTTTTCATAGAGCAGTTGACAGACTACAAGCCCTCCCTGATTGTCCTCGCCGGATTTATGTGGAAGGTGCCAGAGGCGCTCGTCCATGCATTCCCGGGGCGCATCATCAATATCCATCCTGCATTGTTGCCGGCCTTTGGTGGCAAGGGCATGTATGGCCACCACGTACACGAAGCCGTTATTGCTCATAAAGAACACGAATCGGGAATCACTATTCACTATGTTAATGAGCACTACGATAAAGGCAATATCATCCTGCAGGCCAGGTGCCACGTAAAGGCAGAAGACGGCCCTAATGAACTGGCCGCACGCATCCATAAGCTGGAGCATTTTTATTATCCGCGCACCATAGCATTTTTGCTGGGTGTGCTTTAAATGGCCTAGTTGCGTGCCGTAACCCTTCCTCCGGTATCCGATTAACACTGAAAATCACTCCCACCCCCCTCTGGCGCGAGTCTGTAGCGTAGCCATGTGCGAGGCCGACTCGTGTCGGGAACTCCAGCCGGTTTTCTACCGGCATTCCCCTCGAAAAAGCTTAACCGATGTAAAACACCTCTGGCGCGAGTCTGTAGCATTGCCCTGAGCGAGGCCGACTCGTGTCAGGAAGCCCATCCGGTTTTCTACCGGCATTCACCTTGAAAAAGCTTAACCAATGTAAAACACCTCTGGCGCGAGTCTGTAGCACAGCCACGAGGGAGTCCGACTCGTGTCACGAAGTCCAGCCGGTTTTCTACCGGCATTAACCTTGAAAAAGCTTAACCGATGTGAAAAAAGCCAACTCACTCCCTCTGGCGCGGGTCTGTAGCACAGCCATGAGCGAGGCCGACTCGTGTCAGGAAGTCCAGCCGGTTTTCTACCGGCATTCACCTCGAAAAACCTTAACCGATGTAAAAAAAGCTAACACACCCTCTGGCGCGAGTCTGTAGCCCAGCCATACGCGAGGCCGACTCGTGTCGGGAAGTCCAGCCGGTTTTCTACCGGCATTCACCTCGAAAAAGCTTTACCGATGTAAAACACCTCCGGCGTGAGTCTGTAGCACGGCCATGAGCGAGGCCGACTCCCGTCAGAGCAACCGCGCTATCAGACGCCCATAATCAATACGTCGAAGTCTGCAAACTGATGGTATCAGTAGCCATGGTATTATCCGTAGAGATCGTCCAGCTCACCCCGCCCTTTACCGGGCCATAACCGGGATGAAAGCCCTGTGCAAACAAATAATAAATACCCACCTTAAGCCCTGCGAAACTCGCCGCAGGTACCGTGTCTTCAGGTGGCACCTGCAAGGTGCATTTTTGCGAGTCGTCATACACGCCGTCTGCCGGTGCGTCAAGCGTGCCATACTTTATATAGATCGTGCAGCTATCCAGCAAGTACCCGTGGTGCTCCGGCTCTATAAACAATGTGGTATTTCCGCCCGTGCCACCACCGCTTGTTACTTGGCCACCCCCCGGCTTCTTGCAGCTTTCAGCGGCGCACAGGCACAACGAAATAAAAAGGGCAGACAGAAGGAGCGGTCTCATCTTACATAAATTTACAGTATCAAAGTTAATCTATTTTCGGGGCACTGTGCTTCACAAAGAAAAAATAGCGCTGCACGCCTACCAGATAAAGCGGGTACAAATGGTCGTAAGACTTATTGATCAGGGGAAACCCCATCGATGCGTCTATCCGGTAAATAGAATTTATGATGCACTGCAGGCCGGGGTTGATGTCCACATAATTGCCGGCTTCCAGTATTGGCGTCGTTATCGGCAGGGTATAGTTCAGCGAATACGAATAGGGCCCATCTTTCTGATATACCTTCGCCGCGCCATAAGACTTGCCTATGAATTCGCAATACACGTTCCAGTTCGTCTGCGAATAGCTCCTATACTTCCCGGGATACACCTTGTACCCGAACGATAAGTCATAGTTAACCCCCTTGCCATACTGTATCGTGGTCGGATAAACACCCCCGTACCGGTCATAAGTATCGCCCTGGTATTCCATCGGGAAAATAAAACCCGTGGTCAGTGACACCGCTAGGTTATGTTTCAGCCAAGTAGAGATCAGCCCCCCTCCCCACCCCGACGTGTGGATCAGAAGGTCAGGCTCTGCCTCATGCGATGGCACAAACACATCAGAGCCTTCCAGGTACGCCGCCATCCTGAAGTGCGTATTCTGCCCATCCAGCGTCACGAACCGGTACTTTGCATATAGGTCTACGCTGTTGAACACGTATGGATAAGGCACGCCCTCCTGTGGCGTGTTCGTTCCCGGCACCAGGCTACCTCCGCTATGGTTATGGGTGATAAAATCAAATGGCAGTGTCTTTTCATGATAATCTGAAACATCCGCCGTAGCATAAACCGTAAGTTTTGAGGTAATGCCATACATCGCCCGTAGCGCCATCACATTCCTGAAAAGGTCAAGTTCCGGATAGCCTTCATCAAACACCCTTATACCCAGTGCGCCCTTCGGCAATGTACTCGCCGGCTCAGCAACCGGAAACAATTCCTGCCCGCTTGATACAAGCTGACATAAAATTAAAAGCAGGAGCAGGCAGGTTTTTCTCATGATTTTCGTCAGTAAATTTAGGAAATAATATCCTTTCCCCTTAGTTTTGCAATAAGGGATTTATTAAAAAACCCGTCTTGAAGAAATTTGTCGCCATATTAGCCCTTGTGGGTATCCTGTTACAGACCTTTAGTCAGGTCGTAATATTGGCGCAATTTTATGCCAATCAGGACTATATAGCCAAGCACCTTTGCGAAAACCGCGATAAGCCACAGATGCACTGCAATGGTAAATGTTGCCTGAAGAAGAAACTGGCCAAGGAAGCCAAAGATCAGGCTCCTGTCCCCGGCAATCAAAAAAACGAACAGGTAAATCTTTTTTTCGCAGAATCAAAAATTGAGATCGTTCATTTCGTTCCTTTATCCGACCCCATCCGTTATTTAAGTTATAACGAGTTGCAGACCATTTCATCTTCAGGGTCTGTCTTCCACCCACCCACCGCTTAGTGTTTTCAGGTATGGATAGTTTTTGCCTGCCATCATTGGCAAGGCTATTTTTCATTGGGCATGGCCGCACGCGCTTCACTTGTGTGCATACCTCCGCCCGTACTTAAAAACATTAACATGAAAATTTTAAATAAACTACTGGTTTTGGCCGGTATCATTGCGCCCGTGTATGGCTTTTGCCAGCAGGCAGGTGATACGCAGCAGGAGGGCATTACGCAGGATAACGTTGCCAGCGCCCCGTCCTGCGCAAGTGGCTGCTGCTGCGGCCAGGGCACACAGACGCCCCTCGGCGTAATGACAGACCACGTGCACCCCAAGGGCGAATGGATGGTCTCCTACACCTACATGGATATGAACATGAAGGGCTCCCGTGCCGGCGCCAGCAACATCAGTGACGAAACCGTATACAAAGCCTACGATATGTCGCCGGAGACCATGCAAATGCAGATGAGCATGTTTATGGTGATGTATGGAGCCACCAATAAGCTCACCCTGATGCTCATGGGTGGCTTTACCTCTAACTATATGACCATGAACATGAACCAGGCCATGCAAATGATGCCCGGTATGAATATGTCGCAGATGTCTATGACACAGGGCGCCGTAAATTCCACCTATGGCCTCAGCGACACCAAGATCTATGGCCTGTATAGCATCAAGCAGACCATGTCAGACCGTCTCGTCGCAACGCTTGGCATAAACCTGCCCACTGGTTCCACCACTCAGGCAGGCTTAAACATGTTCACCGGCGCTAACGGGCGCCTCGCATACATGATGCAATTAGGCACCGGCTCTTATGGGGCGCTGCCCAGCCTCACCTATGTACATACCATTGGCAAGTTTGGTGTAGGTGCAGAAGGTGGCGCAGATGTGAACCTGAACAAAAATGCCGATGGATACACTTGTGGCAATATTTATAATGCCACCGTTTGGGGCAGTTACCGTATTTTTCCTTTCATGAGTGCTTCCCTCCGTGCCGAAGGCATCAACCAGGGCCGCATCACGGGTGCAGACAAAAATATCCTGAACCCCTCCATGACTGGTGGCATGGAATTCGACCCCACCGCCGATCCTAAGAACAGTGGTGGCACATGGGTAAACACCTATGCGGGCCTGAATTTCCATTTGGATAAGCCCGTCATAAAGATGTTCACGTTCCAGTGCGAGTATGGCTTGCCCGTGTACCAAAACCTCAATGGCACCCAGATGGCCATCAGTAGCAATATCCTCGCAGGTATCGCCTGTAAGTTCTGATCCCGGCAATTTTATTCATTTGGAAGCTCATTTTGGGTTTTCACATGGGCGCGTGCGCCCACAATTCAAACAACATTCATCAATCATTCATTCCATAAAAATGAAAAATTACACAAAAGCAATCCCTAGGTCAATCTATGTTGCATTCATTTGTTCCTTAATTATCGGCATGGGTTCCATTTCTTCCTGCCATAAAACCAGCAACAATAACCCATCCTCCTCGGGCGACTCCTGCACATTTCTGTTTCACCTCCATACCCAGATCATAGACAGCACCATAGGCGGCAATGTAGACGGCTACGACAGCAACACTACCGGCAGCGCCAATCCCTGGTACCTCGATGGGCTCAACAGGCGCATTGAACTGTTTGTACCCCAGTTCTTCATCTCAAACATCATGTTGGTTAAGTCGGATAATACTATGATCAAACTCAGCAATGTTGTTCTTCTGAAAGGGCTCGACAGCGAGGACTATTACATGTGCAAAGTGCCCACCGGCACCTATGTTTCCGCAATGTTTACAGTGGGTTTGGCAAATGCTGATAGCAATATGGCCCCCACGATGATGGATTTCCTGACCAACACCAACCTCACAGGTTCCCTGTTGACCTACAACCAGGCCTACCCACTCGAGGGCACCATGTGGAATGGCTCCGACTATTTCGGGATGAAGATCATAGGGGCATACGATACCTCCGCTGCCGGAGCAGCGGGTGGCACTGCTGTCAACCCCATTCCATTTACATTTAACATCCCCAATAGCCTCACCATTGCGCAGACAATTGCATTGCCCACACGCGGCACAGCCGCGGCTGATAATTACCCGGTATATGTGGCCACTGGCGGCAGCACCAACTACATCCATGTCCTTTGCGACTATGGCAAATTGCTCACCGCCATTGTAAATTTAAAAGCCAACAATAGCACGTCAACAATGCCATCCCTGGCAGACTCCTTAGCCAATAACCTACCTAATATGTTCAGGTATGAGCAGTAGGACGACCATCATTAAGACCATCATCATCGCGCTGTCCGGCGCGGTGATGACGGTCTCATGTACGCACAAGAGCGCTGTGCTGGTGACACCCCAGGTCAGTTTCAGCGCCCAGGTCATCCCCATACTGACCACCTATTGCACCATCAACAGTAGTTGCCATGCAGGCGCAAGCAGTTTAAACCTCCAGACTAATTTCGATGCCGATTCAGCCTATTACACCCTGTTTGCCAAACAATTGGTCAGCACAGCCAACCCCACCGCAAGTTTGGTCTACACCGAGGTCGTGTCACACGAAATGCCATTAGCCCCTTACGCACCATTGTCCTCCGCTGATCAAGCCCTGATATTGCAATGGATCCAGCAGGGCGCCAGCAACAACTAACGATAGAACGTCAAACAGAAAATTGTATTTTTGAAATTAAAACAACCATCATGAAAAGAGTATTTAATTTCATCGCAGCCATCCTGCTGATAGTTACTGCCACATTCACCCACGCCCTTGCTCAGGCAAAAACAGACACCATCAAGGTTTGGGGCAATTGCGATATGTGCAAGAGCCATATAGAAAAGGCTGCAAAAAAAGCGGGCGCCGAAAAAGCAAGCTGGAACAAAAAAACTAAAATCCTTGTAGTTACCTACGACCCGGCAGCCACCACCAACGACGATATTCAAAAGAAAATCGCTTCCGTAGGTTACGACACCGAAAAATTTACCGCCGACGAGAAAGCCTACAAAAATCTCGACGAATGTTGCCAGTACGACCGGAAGAAAACGCAATGATCTTGAAGCAATAAGCCAGACTGCGAAAATAAAGTTAAAAATTAATACCGCAAATTTCTTGTCTGCTTACTGTCTTGTTATTACAGATAACACATTTTTTCTTTTATCATTCCGGTAGAAGGCGGTTAATCTTATTTGCCGCTCACCCATCAAAGGGAAACAAAATTGGGAAAATGAGAAAATATCTGGATAATGCCCGTCAAGCTATGTCTGTCATTTTATTTGCAGCAACACTTGCCATAATGGGTACATCATGCCATAAAAACGCCTTTACCAACGGCACGCCCACCGGTACATTTTATTTTCATCTTTACCCAAATATTTACACGAGCCAGGCCGATAGTGTCGCTCCATATTATTACTTCGATTCCCTGGGCAGGTACATTTCGCTCCGTGTTCCGCAGTTTTTTGTCTCAGGTATCGTGTTGAATACCGTTGGCGGAGGCACCGTTGCTATGTCCAATGTATATGTGCTAACGGACCTTGATAGCAGCACGTATATTTTCGGTACCGCGCCGCAAGGCAATTATAGTTCGGTTTCGTTTACAGTGGGCCTCGATGCCACAGCCAATGGAATGCCGCCCTACGAGTTCGTCCCATCCGGCTTCATATCCAGCGCCACCATGTACTACAGCGATACCCAGGGCTATATGGCTATGAAAATACTTGGCCTGTACGATACTACGAGCACGTCAGGCCATCTCGGCAGCGGCCTCAATCCCATAAATTTCACTTTCGAGATTCCCAATACACTTGCCACAGCCATCACTATGCCAAACCGGGGCAGCGCTGCGTTTCCCACCTATTCGCTGGCTGCTGGCGGGGTAGCCTATATCGATATCGTCTGCGACTATGGCAGGCTGCTGTCTGTGCTCAATTTAAAGACACAAAACTATACCGACGGCCTCACGGTGCGCCCCGGCATAGCAGACACCCTCGCTGCGGAAATCCCGAATATGTTCTATTATAAAGATTAGGAAAAAAAAGTCTTCGCGGTGCCTAAATGGCTACGTGGTATACCTTCCCGCTTGCCTCGCCACAACTATTTTCCATGTAAGCCTGCATTTTCTTAAACTCATTCTTAGGCAGGAATTTTTTTCCGATGAAGGTCAGTTTCACCGTCCCTTTTAAGGGCTCCTTAGGCGCTTGTGTAAATACATATTGGTCACCCATGTACCGGAAACAAGCCCCGGATTGCGTCACCGAATGATCTATCGTAAGATCGGCCCGCAAATACCGCACCGAAAAGCCAGCGTCAAACACTGCCTGCGCTACCCTTTCAATATCCGGCTTCTTATTTTTTTTCAGGATCACCTTACCCTCTGTATGTTCCAGGTTCATTTGTACATCCGCCACAAAATCCAACTTCCTGATCTGCATCTCCACTGACCGCGAACATTGGCTGCACGTAAGCCCATTCACCCCCAGGTATATGGTATCAAACTGCGCACTGGCAGTTATTCCACCCGCGAACAAAAACAGCGCAACAGCGCAAACGCTATAAAAAACACTTCTCATCACCAATCATTTTTCTTTTGATCACCTAAAGTTACGCAATTAAGACCCTAAAATCACCCCATAGTTTACTACACCCCATCCCCGCGCTGCCACGTCGCCCACCATGGGCTTTCTAATTTCCGCTAAAACACCACCACTCCCGACTATCCACCAACTACTATATACTAACTACCATGTACTAACTACCATGTACTAACTACCATGTACTAACTACTATGTACTAACTACTATGTACTAACTACTAACTACTAATTACCATGTACTGCTCTCCACTCTTTCTACTTTCTACACAATAAGAACTACTCCCGACTATCTACTAATTACTATCTACTATGTACTATCAATGATCTACCACTCCCGACTATCTACTACGTACTATCTACTATGTACCATCAATGATCTGCCACTCCCGACCATCTACTATGTACTAACTACTATGTACTTAAAAAGCCCACTGCGCGAGCCTCACCACCTCCATAGCCTCCCGCACGTCATGCACCCTCAGTATATTCGCGCCCTGCTGCAGTGCCACCATGTTTAGCGCCGTAGTCCCGTTCAGGGCATGCTCCGGGTTTACCCTCAGCGCCTTGCAGATCATCGACTTCCGCGACAAGCCCGCCAGCACTGGCCGGCCAAGTATCCGCAACGTGTGAAGCGATCTCAGCAAATCAAAATTATGTTCCACCGTCTTCCCAAAGCCAAATCCCGGGTCCACAATAATATCCGTTATCCCCGCTGCGCTGCACTCATCAACAACCAGCCGTAGGTAGTCCCGCACCTCCCAGGCCACATCATCATAGTGCGGTTCCATCTGCATCGTTTTTGGCGTACCCTGCATGTGCATCGCTATATATGGCACGCGCAGCGCCGCCACCGTACGCAACATTTCAGCATCAAACCGCCCGCTGCTGATATCGTTCACTATTGAGGCCCCTGCCCACACTGCCTCTATGGCCACCCGTGCATTATAAGTATCTACCGACAGCCACGCCTCCGGGAACTCCCGGTGAACCGCCGTAATCGCCGGTATCACCCGTTGCAGTTCTTCCTCCGCGCTCATGATCTCCTGCCCCGGCTTGCTGCT
>Ga0364859_10072_pt1 | contig 72441 bp, 59 predicted proteins | sample ExccelAu500001D3_FD_206911 | JGI IMG/M metagenome (GOLD analysis project Ga0364859, IMG submission 206911) | Enriched cells from Trout Bog Lake Hypolimnion, Wisconsin, USA - BchlTB.Aug20.5000.01 .D3 | ecosystem: Environmental > Aquatic > Freshwater > Lake > Hypolimnion/Profundal zone | place: USA... | reverse complement strand
GCACATTACCAATATCTTTAACGAAAGTTACCACGATATATCAAGCCTTTCAAAATTGTTATGAATTAACCACTGTTATATATCCAGCGATAATGGATGCAGTTACAACTGCATATGCCTGTCATTTCTACAATAATAAGATGACAAACATGACGCTGCCTACCAGCATGAACGCTTGCACTACAATGGCTCAATTTTGTCAAGCATCGGCAAATACTTCATTATCAGTGGTCGTATTACCGGCAAGTATGAATGCTTTAACTTTAGCTACTGCTGCATTTAGTGGTAATACTGGCATTACTTCAATTACATTGCCAAATGCACTTCCTGTTATAACTGATATTACATCATTCTGCAACTCACTTTTACTGAGCTATATATCTGCATGTACATTCCCAGCCACACAGGTGGCTGCTAGTAGTTTTATTTATGATCGCCTGATCGCTTCATTTAATTTCCCAACGCTAAGATGTTCTTCCTTGTCCATTTATGGGGCCCCGGTATTAGGTAATCTGGTAACATCAATAAATATAGATTGGGCAAATTCACTATGGGGCGCAAATGCAAATCCATTATCACTGCAATATTTAAACTTATCAGCAGCTGAAATAAATAGAATATTTACTGCCTTGCCAACAGTGACTGGTAAAACAGTGAATGTTCAATACTGTACTGGAGCTGCTACATGTACGCCAGCAATAGCAACCGCAAAAGGATGGACTGTTTTGAGATAACCTGTTTCCAGATTAGGATAATTTTCCAGATTTACCTCAAAAATTAATCCTGAAAAAACCCTGATTTCAGAGTATTTTCAGGATTAATTAGGAAATTCTGAATCCTGAAGAATGTATTTTCCTTTTTGGCTTTGGTATTATGAACTGTGAAAAGCAAATATTTGAAACTGAACCGGTCTATTAAAAAAAAAACCATCAACTTAAAGTCTCGTCCTTAAAACCAATTTGCTTTTAAAAGTTTTAATCTTTTTATTCTATTTTATTAATGATATCTTTCAGTTTATCAATCTCTTCTTTACTTAAATTCTCTTCTTTGACCATAAAGGAAAGTAATGATGCCGGTGAATCACTGAAATAACCTGATATTATTTTTTTCAATTCAATTTTTCTGTATTCAGATTTAGTGATTGTTGGATAATATTCATAGGTTTTTCCATAAGCTTTGAAACTCAGATAACCTTTACTAACCAATATCCTTACCACAGATGAAATTGTGTTATAGGGTGGTTTAGGCTGATCCTGTATTTCATCAATTGCATCTTTAATAAACCCTTTTTTGAGTTTCCAAAAAATCAGCATTATCCGCTCTTCTGCTTTAGTAAGTTCTTCCATGATATTTATTTTTCTGTTACTCCAAATATTATATTGACTGTACCAAATTCACTTTGTGGATTTTTCTTTTCTGGATTTAAATCAGGTTTTATTGTTTCAGGATCGAATTTCTTCCACATACTTAACATCCTAACTGATTCAATAAGCTTTGCTTTGCTAAAAAAATCTCCTTGTTTTAAGCTAATCTTACTTAATATATCAGTGGTGGAGACAGTTTTGTTCCCTTTAATCTGTATAGTACCAATTTTAAAACGGTCTCCTTCATTTACAGTGAAAATTAAATCCATAACTCTTTTACCATTATGAATTTCAGTCTTTTCAATCTTGATAAACAAATATCCTCTGTCAATGTATAAGTCAGACACTTTATCGTATAGACCTTTTTCAACCGCTTCATTAGTATAAGCATCTCCTTTTTTCAAGCTGAAGGCGGAATTTAACTCAGAGGTAGTAAATACCTTATTATTCAACCATTTTATATCCCCGATTTTGATATGATTAACGCTCGCAGAGTTTAATTCAGAATCACTATTTTTTAAAGGTGCAGGCGTAAAATCTAAATATGAAAATGACGCCAACAGAGCAAATGCGATAGGGAGTAAGGATATAATTAGCAGTTTCGACCAACGAATTGACCTGTTTTTTGTTACCATCAATATCCTCTTGGCTATCTGGTTGCCAGAAAATCCAGTCATTAGACTAAGAGATTTATTGTCTGTAGCCAGATTTAAAAGCAATTGTGCGTAATCTTTCTTCATCTCCCCTTGGCCAGCTGTTTGTTAGTCAGCAATGAATTCGTGAATCTCCTGTAATTTACTTTTTGTATAAAGAACCAGCGGATTGAACCAAAATATCACTGAAATTAGTTCGACAAACAAAATATCCAGTGTATGCCATTGTTTGGCGTGAATAATTTCGTGGTTCTTTATTCGTAATATATCCTCATTAGTAAGTTTCTTGTAATTCTTATTTATAAAAATGTAATTAAAAAAAGAAAAAGCGGGAAGTTCCATATCCATGTCTACCAACCAATAAGCACCTTCTTGACGTTTTACATTCTTTTTAATTTTAGTCAAGATTTTGTTGACTTTCCCTATTAATATCACTGATTTGTAAAATAAGCCAAGAATATATATGATAGTTAAGGCCATTAATAAGAACATCCAAGGATTTAAATAATGGGCTAACTGAGTGGAAGTGACAGTGGTGTTTGACGTCATTAAGGTAAATGGATTAATGTTGATTGGAAAGGATCCAATAGCCAAGGAGTGACCTGATATAGAATTAATCCATTGGCTGGGTAAAGCAACAAAAGGTAAAACTACACTAAAAATGAGGCTTAACAATAGATATCCTCTCATCCAATTAAAATGGGTTTGATTTGAGATTACCAATCTATAAACGACAAGAAAGGACAACAGATAGACTGATGACTCAATTAAATAAGAAAAGAAATGACCGTTCATAATTTTAGTTTTTAAATTTATTAATCCAGGACAAATATACAACTGTATATTCAGTTATACAACTGTAAAAGCAGTTTATTAACTGAATATGCAGTTAATAAACGTTAAATGTTTATTAACAATATTATAGTTGAATAAAATCTCGAAAGCTAATTTCTGTACTTCGCCCGATTTGATTGATTATCCAGTTTAAAATAAGTTGCCAAATTGAAAGATTATATCTTATGAAATTATTGTAATTAGGATTTTGTCCTTTCAAATTAAACTATACGGGACTAGATTTGAATATAAAAAATTGAACTGAGTTAAATTATAACCACTTGAATGAATGAAATTCGAAATATTAAAGGCAAATGGTTTAGCGATAACAGATTAAGTCTGGTTGCGATTATTGGAAATATCTTATTCGTTGTTTATCTGGCTGTTATACGCGAGAATGATTTAAAAAATAACGTGGCAGATCATGAAAAAAGAATAAACCAGATTGAAATTCAGATCGGAGATTTGCGCGAAAAGAAAGTGGATAAGGAAACGTTTTTGCTGATCAACGAAAACTTAAACGCTCTCCGGTCAGATATACGGGATATTAAAAATAGTTTGTTGGACCATATTAATAAAAGTCACTAATGAAAAAATTATGGACGAGTTTCATGGAAACTGAATTTTTTAAAACCCATCACCAGGAATTGATTATTATTCCGGTCCTTATAGTAATATTTGGTACAATCTCGTTTATTTTGAGTGTACTATTTCCTCACTCAGACCCTTTTGATGTTCCAAGCCAATTGGAAACATTATTTTATTATTCGCTGAAAATTGTTTCTGTTTTAACCATTTCATGGTTTGCTTTTCGCATATCTCTACCTCCGTTATATTCAAGATTTAGCCAGTTTTACCATGGTAGAGATTGTCTTGATGAGCGTACCAGAACAATTATTGCAATTGCTCTTTTTGCTGTATTCATGTTAGCAGGAGCCATTATCTCCAGGGGGGATGATGGCAAAGGTGGAAGTAATGGAGCATCGAAAATTCGAGCAGAACTAAAGGTGCTGCTGGATTCGCAACTTAATATCCGGGAGGTTGGTATTAATCGGGGCAAGGAAGTTGATCTATTTAACACAGCGGTAAAAGTACCTTTAGGTTCTTTTTGGTGTGGATCCTATGTTGCTTATGATCTGAACTTTTTTCACATTCCAAATCCAAATTCAGCATGGTCACCATCTTACGCAAATCCAAAGGATGTGATATGGACTTTTAAGAAAGGAGGGAAGAAACTGCTACTTGGCGATGTATTTACCGAGTATTACAATTCTCTTGGACGTATTGGTCATGTTGGATTTTATCTTAAAACCGATACGGAGGGATTCTTTATTGTTCAGGCGGGAAATACTTCAGGGCCAGGATCCAGAAACGGTGATCGGGTGGCAAAGCATAAAATATCACCTGAGAAAATTCATACAATTTCCAGATACATAAAGGAATGAAAAAACTAATTGGGATTTTATTGGTTGGAATTCTGTTTAGTTCCTGTTTGACAGTAAAGCGCGTAGAGCGAAACTGTGATTTGTTTGCCAAAATATGTGGAACAGGAACAACTACTGAAATTCAATATAAAGACACAACGATCTTTATCAACAGGGATGTTCCGGTTTATCTTCCCAGAGATACAACTTATTTACAGGGACAGGTAACCATTGACTCCCTGGGGGCGCAAATGCAACAGGAAATCATTAATGATGGAATGGTGACAATCACCACCAAGGTAAAAGATTCGAAACTCATTGCCAGTGGTTACATAAGCCGGGATAGCCTGGTTGCAAACATCAGGGATTCAATATTGATTAAGAATGCCATCAGGCAAAGCAGCTCTAAAACGACCGTGACTATCCGGGAAAAATACATACCTGGTTTTTACCGGTTCACATTCTGGTTTGCAGTCATTGAATGGGCTGCGTTGTTAATTTTTGGAGCAATAAAGATTATGAGGATGAAGTTTATAAATTAGTCTTAAGGGAATGAATCCGGTAGTACTCCGGGATATTTTTATTCGATTAGTGTGATAGCTGATTGTTGGTCTTCTTTTCCAATATTGTAATACCTGGCGAAGGCTTTTGAATTTTCGGAATGTCCAGACATAGAAGCAATAATTTCATTCTTAGCCCCTTTGTGGTGTAGCCCACCAATAAAGACCCTTCTGGCCATGTGAGTGGAGGCTATATCGGCAATTGATTTCTGGATGCTTTTACGAGTTTTAGGATCAATTATTGTAACCATCCTTTCTATCTTTTGATCTTTAAAAAGCAGTTTTAAAGATGCATTATATTTTTGATCAGTTATATAGGACACCAAATCTCCATTTGGTAGATTGTATTTAGCAATAATTGCCAAAGCTTTTTTAGTCAATGGTACCCTGGCAACACGAGGTTTATTTTCTTTTGTTTTTCCGGCTATATATTCGATGCATCCATCAATAATATTTGAGTGTTTTAAGGTTGTCAGGTCTCCAACCCTACATCCAATAAAACATTGCAAAATGAAGATGTCACGAACATGTGCCAATTCCGGATCTTCTATCTGAGCATCGAAAAGTTGATCCCTTTCCTCTAATGTAATGAATATAGGATCCCCATAACTTTCAGAATCAATTTTAAACGTTTTAAATGGATCTTTTGTCGTCCATTCCATCCTATAGGCATAGCTGTAAAAGGCTCGAAGCCGTTTTAATTCGGAACTAAGTGTATTTCGTCCGATAACTTTCATTAAATCTTTTCGAAAATCGGTAAGATATTGTGCATCGAGGTTCTCAAAAGTTGTATCAGCTCTATAATTAAATACTTTATTATAGGTAGTGGTCAGATGCTTTTTCCGACCAGGACTTACAGGAGCTTCATCAATGTATTTTTTAAAGTATTGAAAAAAGCTTACTTCTTTGGGAGGGATGATCACAATTTCTTCTTTATTGATATTCTGTTTTAGATCTTCACGCACTTGAGTAGGTGTGGGAATGGTCTTGTTTAATTCATATGTCTTAAAAAGTTCCTTAACAACCCATTTTAAATGTAAAAGATCATCATTAAAATCGACGTGAGTTTGACCATTTGGTGCCAGGAATCCTTTTTTAATTCCTTGCTTTTTGTTGTCCCATTGAGCTATATCGCACCTTTTGCCAGAGTAGCAATAAATTCGCTGATTATTGAAGACAATAGATAATCTTAGAGGCACATTTTTATCAATTATAGTGGAAATTCCTTTGATAATTGCACTTCTTTTTTCGGGCTGAAATCTTGTTGTATAGTTCATTATATATAAATAAATACGAAAAGTAACTTTGGATTCGGATCCTGGTGATGGGTCACTATTTTGATGGGTAATTCTTTGATATTTTGGTTGATATTAATTTTACACTCACGATGAGTGTAAAAATTCAAATTTACACTCAAAAGTGGGTTAATCCTAATTATTACAATAATAATTTGATTAACAATAGTGTTCATATTTATTTGTATATCAATTAAATATGATTCTTAATTATATTTAGTCTAATTTGAAATTGGAAAAGATCGATTCGCGGTGGGGTCACTTTTAGTCCTGTATATTGCTGATATACAGGACTTTTTTTTTATTTTTTTGATATTTTCAAAAGTATCCTGAATTGGCATTCAAAATTGATACTGTTAATGAATGTGTTTTCGTGTACCTTAACGATAATATTCCAATGATATTATATTCTGATATACAAGAATATAGAATAATGAATGAAATATTTCCGTTTTCGTACACGGAGGTTGAATTTTATCCGATTATGTGAATTGTCTGATATCCAGCCAATTAGAAGCCAAAAATGAACTGTCTGAAACTTCCGGTTTAATTAATTGGCTAATTTGGGAGGGGATTTAAAATTAAAACCAACATGAAAGAGAAAAAAACAACAATTAGCTGCCAAAATCAGTCAAATGATGAACGAAGGTATTTACAAGATCAGAAATCACTTATCATTTATTGCATTTGGGCTAAATGACATCCTAATTGTGATGATTTTTAAACATGATCCGGAGCATTGAGGGGTACACGATCAACAGCAATGGTAAAGCTACAATAAAACCACCAATTACTGCAATGGCCAATGGTTGATGTAATTGCGCTCCCGTACCGATTCCGAGCGCTATTGGTGAAAGAGCGATGATGGCACCCAAGGCAGTCATAAGTTTAGGTCGGAGTCGGGTAGAAATTGCGTAAACTACCGCACCATGAGCTGAATCAATCTTCAGGGTTTGTTCAAACTGCAGGAAAGTAAAAATGGCATTTTCGCCAATTATTCCTATGATCATTATAATTCCGGTATAACTTCCTACATTCAGAGGGGTATTTGTAAGAAATAAGGCTATCATGCTCCCTGATATTCCTAATAATGCAATCAATATGATTAAAAGGGCCACGTGAAATTCTTTAAAAAGAAAGAGCATTGTGGCAAAGACCAGTAAGACAGCGGTTATTAGAATCATCATCAGCTCGCTGAACGATTTCTGCTGCTCTTCATATGCTCCGCCATAAGTTATATGGGTACCCTGCGGAAGATTGATCTGAGACTGAATTTTCTGCTGTAAATCTTTCATTACACTACCCAAATCCCGGTTATTAAGCCGTGCAGTAACCGGTATCATGGATTGCAAGTTTTCCCTGTCGATTTCAGCACTTCCAGGATCTACTGAAATTCGGGATAATTGAGCAAGTGGATGAAGTTTTCCTTCGGGAATGAAGATCGATCCCTGTTTCATTTTTTCAAAAGAAGTATTTTTAGCATCCGGATAGAGCATTCGGACTGCCGTAAGTTGCTCTTTTTCATAAATATTTCCGACTATTACCCCTTCAAGTTGTGTCTGCAATTGATTCTGGAAATCGGATGGTGTAACGCCTAAAAGTGCAAGTTTCTTATTATCAGGCTCAAAGCTGATTGAAGGTCCGGCAATGGTAATTCCGTTAAATACATCAGCGGTCCCTTCTACATTGGAGGTAATTTTAGCTACCTGTCTTGCAAGTCCCTGTAAAATATTGACATTATCGCCATAGATTTTAATCTCTATCGGTTGTGTTGAACTCATAAGATCACCTAACATATCACTGATCACTTGTCCAAAATCAATTTTAAGTGCTGGCTGAGAGGATTCAACTCTCTTGCGGATATCATCAATCACTTCATCTGTAGTTCTTTTCCGGTCCTTTTTAAGCTGAATCAGGTAATCTCCATAGTTGGGTTCAGTAATGAAAAAGCCCATTTGAGCACCGGTTCTTCGTGAATAGGTCTCTATTTCAGGAATCGAAGGGAAAATCTTCTCGACCTCTCTTAACATACGGTCAGTCTCCTGCAATGATGTTCCTGGAGGTGATGTGTAATCGAGAACAATACTTCCCTCATCCATTTCAGGGAGGAACCCCGTCTTTAACCTGGTCGAGATAAATAGGATGGATCCAACCAAAAGTATCATAAACGCAAAGCTAATTACAGGCCTTAATATAAAGAACGAGATCCATTTCTCGCTTTTTTTATGGGCTTCAGGATGTGGTTTGGAAACTCTGTTTGTTTTACCCGATAAGAAAAGATAGATAACCGGCAATCCAATCCATGTGACTAAAAATGAGCAAATTAAAGTGATCATCATCGTGTTGGTAAGAATCTTGAAATAAGCTCCTGCAACGCCACTTAAAATAACGAAAGGGAGAAATATTACGATGGTGCTTATTGAAGATCCAATCATAGCCGGTAAAAGAAAGCTAACCGAGCCACTAAGTAACTCTTTGGTGGGTTTTTCGGGAAACTCTTCATGCGTTCGATGGATTTGTTCCACAACAACAATTGCATCGTCAATGATTAATCCGATACTTGCAGCGATAGCTCCCAGGGTCATAATATTGAAATTATAACCGATCAAATAAAGTACAACCAGCGTCAGAGAAAGGGTGATAGGTATAGTGATCAGAATAACCGCGCTCGATTTAAATGATCGCAGAAATAGAATGGACACAAAAATAGCCAGCAACAAACCAATCCAAAGGCTGTCATTTACACTTTTAATTGAATTATTAACAAATTCAGCCTGAACATAATATGGGGTAAGCTTGATCCCTTTGGGCAGAATACGTTCGTTTAATTCCTTTACCTTCTGAGATACACCTTCAGTAACCTCTATCAGATTGGCATTTGGTTGTTTTACTACGGCCAATAATATGGCGCTTTTCCCGTTAGCATTTATCCTTACATATTGTGTCTGTTCTGCTATTTTGACATTGCCAACATCTTTTAGCTGGAGCACCCTTTTCCCATCATTACTGATAACAAGATTCTCAAGTTCTTCAAGATTTTGGACATTTGCATCAGTTACAGTGAGATACAACCGGTTGAAATCAGTCAGATAGCCATTGCTGCTGATGAAATTTGTCTGACCAAGTGCTGCAGTAATTTTGGCAGGGGTAATCCCAAAAGAGGCCATTTTTTGTGGTTGTAATTCGATGTGATATTCCTTTGTTTTACCACCAATCACACCTACAACAGCTACTCCTTTGGCCTGAGACAGGAAGGGCTTTATCGTATAATTTGCAATTTGATTCAACTCTATGTTACTGTGTCCTTTCCCGTCAATCACATAACCAATCACCGGGAGGATGGAAGGATTCATTTTTTCAACACTGAGATTCGTTCCTGCAGGAAGGTCATTTTTGATTTGATTGATTGAAGACTCTATCTGTTCCTTGCTTAGATCAATGTCAGCATTCCATTCCATGAATGCTGATATTTCACAATTACCACGACTAGTAATACTACGCACAACTTTAAGATTGGGAACCCGTTTAATCGCATTTTCAAGCGGTTTTGTAACTGTTACCATCATTTTCCCAATGGGCTGTAATCCACTGTCTGCTATTATTTTAATCTTTGGAAAAGTCACTTCCGGGAAAAGAGAGGATTGCATATTGGAATAGCTGTAGATACCTGCGGAAAGAATTATGAACAGCACAACCAAAACAGGATTTTTATGGGAAACGAAAAAATCTCTCATCAGCTCTTAATGTTGAATGATATTTACAAATGCGGTATCTGACAAACCATAATTTCCTTTGTTGATTATCCGGTCTCTGAGTGAAAAAGTAGGGGAGAGGATTTCAACTTTATTTCCAGCTATGATGCCCGGTATTATCATTGTTTTGACCGCTATGGAATCGTTGATAAGCTTCATAACCCAAAATTTCTCCATGGTTTCATCAGACAAAATGCAGACCTTCTCAATCACCTGAGTGCTTTCTTTCGAGTTTTTATTGATTTGAACCTGAACCGAAAGATTTTCAGGGAGAATTGTGGTCATGGTAGGTTTAACGATGAAACTTTGTGTCTGTGAGGTAGGGTCAACAGTAGATAGTTTGCTGGCGATAATTCCATTGAGGAAAGTGGAATCCGGCAGGAGTATCCGGCACTTTTTACCAATAGCGGCGTATTTATTTTGTTCAAAAGGAACATTCAGGACAAATACAAAACTGCTTTGAATGGCAAGTACACACAGCTGCTCTCCATCACTCACATAATCATTGGTCTGTTTATTTGCTTCAATAACTACCCCGGAAGCGGGGGACACAATTGTAAGTTTACCATTAAATGCAAGCGATGAATCTTTAGGAGCAAATTTACTGAGTGCATCTCCCTCTTTCGTTTTTACAACATACATCGGCTTTCCAGCCCTCACAATATCTCCCTGATTGACAAATGAATTCTCAATATATCCTGTAATGATTGATTTAACGATGTTTTTACGTTGATAAATTGATACTGCATTGAACGTGATCACTTGGCTGATGGGCGCTTTTTCAATGGTTATCGTTGTTACAGGTGTGGAAACATGAACGGTCTCCTCCGTTTTTGTTGATTGGTTATCTCCACAGCTTAACATTTGTATAAGCAGGATAAACGCTGAAATTGTTCTGATGTGGTTCATTTGAGATAATTCAATTGGTTAATAATCTGGAGCCGGTTCATTTCTGTAACAAGGTAGGTTGCTTTTGTTGCCGTATAATTATTAAATACAGTGATAAAATCGAGAAACCGGACCAATCCTTTTTCTAATTCTGTACGGTATAATTCAATAAGATGCTCCTGTTCGGTTAATTGGTTTCTAATCTCTACGAGAAGATGTTCTGTCATATTCAACTGGTTATTAAGCTGATCAAATTGAATTTTATATTGTGAAGAATAAAATTGTTTATAATAAATGCGTGTATTCTCAGCAAGATCTATTTTTTCATATTGCAATTTACGCTGTTTTCCATCGTAAATCGGGACTGTGAAGTTTACACCCACGCTTGCCCCAAAGTTGTGGGGAATATTTTGGGGCGCAATTCCGTTAAAACCACCATCGGCAAATATGTTGAATTTAGGACGGTAATTAAGATCGATAAGTTGCCGGCTATTCCGGTTTTTAAGACTGTCGATCCGAAACTGGGCAAAGACCGGTGAATTCTCCGGACCGTAGTTATTTAGAACCTGGAGATCCGGTTTTATTAACTTTATTTCCTGCTTTTCAGAGATTCCACAGAGGAAGTTAAGAATAGCAAGGTCATTTTTAAGCTGAATTGATGACTGGGAGATGGCAATAGACTGAGATCTGATTGAAATTTGCAGATTCATATAATCCGTAATCAAATATACCCCCTTATCAACCAACGCTTTTACTGTTTTTTGTTCCTTGTTCAGCAACTCAAAAACTGACTGATTAAATTGACTCTGATTGAAATCGGCATATGCATTCAGGTATTGGGCCGTAATACTTTTTTTCAGATCCAGGATCGTTATTTTGGAATTAAGCTTTAGTGCCTGATTCAGTAAATCAATGGCTTGGAGTTGTCCGCCGATCCGCTTTTTAGAAAATAAAGGCTGAGTTACACTTACAAGCGAAGAGTAAGTCCCACCGTTGGTTATTGCCTCATCGTATCCCCATCCGCTTCCTGAAGGGTAATGTATCGCCTGAGTAAGCTGATTGACCTGAGGTTTATAAGTTGCCAATAACAAGAGGCTGTCTATTTTGCCGGCAAGCTTTTGATTGTTATAATCATAAAGTAATGGACTGTTTTTTAAGCCCCAACTGATGTAATCTTCAACGGACTGGGCAAGAACATTCCCGAAAACACAGGTTATGAAGAGGATAGTAATTAAAAAGTTTTTTACCATTGTTTATTGGCCGGAGCATTTGAAAATTTTAATATTACGGTAAAGTTAGAAATATATCGATATTGTTAAAAATCGATTTAGATTTTTGTAGCTTTTTACTGAAGAGCGTAAATCCAAAATTAATTCTCGCTTTAGAATTAACTTTGGATTTTAATTTGTGATTTCATTTTTGTCAAATTTCCATATATTGGCAATCTCAGTTGGATGCCCTGCTAAAGTGGTATATTAAGTTTCCTGTTATTCCAACAAAATTCACACTGATACTGTCATTCTTAAAAGAAACAACTGAAAATGCTGGTTCTGAATGACTGAACAGTGATAATTCATTGGAACTGTTTGGCCGGGTTTCACCACCTGTACCTGTCACTATATAATCTAATTTGCCCCCTTTTTCACGAAGGTGCTGTAAATCGTGATCGTGTCCGCAAAAGTAAAACTGAGCATGGTATTGTTCAAGCAGAGGTTTTACCTTATCAATCATCTCTTTGGTATTTCCGTGTGTCTTACTGGCTGAATAAATTGGATGGTGTCCAAAAACCAGAATCCACTTTTCCCGGGAACCCGACAATACTTCTTTTAACCATTTGATTTGTTTTGCTGTGTCCTGTGCTGCCACGTCGGGGTATTCTTCCGGTTTTTTCTGGTATTGCTCAACCAGTGGGGGGGTATCGAGAAAAATAAAGCGGGCAGTGTCCGATTTGTTAACCTTCTTTACAAAGGTGTAATAATGATCGGTCATACGCCAGCGACGGCTGATCTTTGAATAGTCAATTTCGGCTTGGGTGCTCCCTTTGTAATCATGGTTACCTAATACAGGAAACCACTCAACCTGCAATGAAAGTGCCTTGTATATATTTTCATAACTCAACATCCAGAGCGGATCCCGGGTAGAAGCGACACCGCTGACCTGAAAATTGTCTCCACAACTTACTACAAATTTTGCTTTGATGCTATCTGCTGTTTTTCCCATCTGGTCGGCAACTTCCAGCTGATGACCATATCCGTTCCAGCCCCAATCGCTGACAATTATAAAGTTAAATGATTTTCCAAATGTTTTGGATGTAATTACTGATTTTTGATCCTGACCAGTTGCATTATCAGGTGCTGCAAATGACATCAGAAAAATTGCAGAAACCATTAAAAATGAGATCAAAATATTGTTTCTCATGCCTTATTTTTTTATTGTATAAATAATTCTTATTTATTTTCAGAAAAATATTAAAAAACACCCATGGCTGACCATTTTATTCAAAACCATGGGTGTCTAATGTCCGAAATTTTTCAGACCACCATTAACCTTTATTACTGTGGTACAATATCCAATACTATAAAAGTTCCGGGAACCAATTTAGATTTTTCTACACCGGAAATGGTTTCAAACTCCGCTGTCGGCAAGTAAAGATGGTGTGTCTTTCTGTTAATTGTGATCGTTTTGGCCCCTTTTTGCGTTTTGATAGTTTCCAAAACAGAGTACAGGTCTTTATTTGCCTCTTTTGCAACTGTTACTGTACCTTCGCCATTTGAACTGTAAGCACATTTTAGTGCCGGATCAAATGCTGCGCCATCAGCCTTTGCACCAACAGGTAAAGTCGTGATTACTTTACCATTTTCGGCATCAATAATAATCATCAATTTATTTTTGCATACGCTGAACAAACGGTGATTTTCATTATCCAATGCCAGCCCGGTAGGTTCTTCGCCAGGCGCAATGGACCAAACACTTTCGACCTTATTGGTTGCCGTATTAATAACTGCGATACTGCTGATATCTTCCAGATTAACATAAATTTTTCCCTTGCAATCAGTTTGTGAAAATTCCGGATTTCCAGCAAAAGGAATGGTCGCAACAATGGCATTGGTTAGAGCATTAATTACAGTGGCGTTATTTGATTTTCCATTAAAAGCAAATACATTTTTACTGAACGGATCAAAAAGAATGCCATCCGGACCTTTTCCTGTCACCTTAATTTTAGTGATAATCTTAAGCGATTTAATATCAAAGACAGTAACTGATGAATCCTTCCCTCCGGTGATAAAGCCTTTGTTTAGTTCTTTATCGATGGCAATGCCATGAACACTGTTAAGTCCTGATATTTTCCCGATTACTATACCTTTAGCTTCATCCACAACCTGTACTATATTCCCATGTGAGACATACAACAGTCCGGTAGCATCATCAGAGTAAAGATAATCCCATTTTTCATCCCCTTCGAGATGGATTTTATTGACGATCTTATATCCCATTTTTGGGACATTTTTTGAATATACGAAACCTGCAAGGAGAAGAATCGCAATAATAATTGAAATTTTTTTCATTTTTAATTCTAAATTTGATTATTGAACCGGTTGACTTGTAGGCAAATGCTTATTCCCGGAACCATCAGTTGGATAGGCACCCATATCTTTATTTACAATATCAGCAGTTCCTTGTTTTCCATCAGGAGAGGTAATGAAATAGGTAAACTGAGCAGTCACAAGGCCTTTTCCAATGGCAGGTGAACCCGCTTTCAGACTTGGCACATCCCCATCTGTAATTGTCATATCAGGAAGAGTAGTCGTTGGAGGAGCCCAGGAGGTAAACACTGAATTACATAAATCAGCAGTGGCACCTGTAACATCGGTAGATTGTTTTTTACTGAAAGCACCGGCAGGATAGATCCATGGAGCTGAGGCACTGTTAATTGCATAAATCAGATTATACCCATAAGTACAATTTAGAGTATCAGCCTTCTTTGTAATGTTAATCCCTGTATTGTTACCAACCGCAACATTATTAAAGATATTGGCGCGGGTCCATTTATCAATCAGAATTGAATTTGTTGCCTCTCCCACTTTGCGCCAGCCACCGTCCACAATAGTGTTGTTGAAAATATTCATAGTGGTTTGGGGAATCAATATTGATCCTGTTTCAAGTTTTATCCCATTATTGGCAGCACTCCAGATATAATTATAAGCAATATCCCCTTTGACCCCTTTTTTAATATTCATTGTTTCTCCATCTGGTCCACCAAGACGCTGCAATACATTTCTTTTGATACTTGCCGTAATATTTCCTGCAAGATGGATTCCGTCATCAACGCCACCAAACATCCAACTATCTTCCACAACAATATGGGCATTGCCATTATAGGTCTGACTACCCTCTACGTCAAAAGAAGCCTGGGGACTTCCTCCTGAATCGGGTCCACCGGTAAAATTAATATGAGTATACTTCACATAAACATAAACTGCTGTTGAATCAAAAAGAAATCCGCCCCATTGACCGGTATTATTGGCCACATCGGAAAACTTAGTCGGACTATTGGAGGTAAAGGTAATTTGTTTTGCCTCTGTTCCAAGACATAATAACGTTCCCGAAATCTGAAACTGGTAATTTCCCTTTGCTATGATCGTTGCACCCTGCTGAACCGCCAAAGTGTCTCCTGGCTTCACGGCTACATCTCCTACCAGGTAATAGGTTGAATCCTGTTTCAATGTCCCTTTTAATACTCCTGTTAAATTCTGGCTTTTAACATAATTTGCCGGAGCCTTTGGATAATTTGCAGTAGCATCAATTAAATCACTTACATTTTTTTTGCAGGCTGATACACCAAGTATCAGAAGCGCTGCAACAACAAATAGCATCTTCTTGTTTTTCATTAGATTTTTAAATTAAAGGATTAAAAAATTAATTATAAATTGAACTTTATTCCTGCTAAAAAACTCATACTGGTCGAAATGTCGCGATCTTTAAATCCGCCTTTAGATTGGCATTGAACTTTTGAATTTAACAGATTGTTTATTTTTGCATAAAACCAAAATCTGTTGTAGATCTTTTTCTCAAGTGTGGCTCCCAGGTCATGAAATACAAGTTGATATACATCCTGACCATAATAAGAGCTGATTTGTTTCAGGTTTTTCCCTTGCATGGTATAAACCAATTGGCATTTAAAACCAGTTTTTACATCCCTGTAGATAATTGCGGCATTAATTATGTTCGGAGATTGGCCAGCCAATGGAATTGTTTCCGTTAATTTGGTGACAGTATTCGGGTTGGGGTACCAAATCTTGCCAGGATACTTCATTTCGGATTTGGTAAATGTGTAGTTTCCGCTTAGACCAATATTCCCAAAATATTTCAGGCCAACTAATTCAAAGCCATAATTTGTACTCGGATTAGTCAAATTCATTGGAGTAGTCACATTATTACTCGAAAGCAAATCGACAATTGGGTTATCTATTTTCTTGTAAAAGATGCCAGCGGTGAATACTTCCTCACGATTAGGATAGATTTCATACCTTGCATCAAAACAGGTTCCGATCGAGTGGTTTAAGTGAGGGTTGCCATTTGAACCCCCGTAAACACTTTGCGCATAATAATCAACAAGTTCTGTATAGTTTGGCCGGCTAATGCCCTGATAAACTGACATTCGCACGTTTTGTCTATCAGTGATCTGATAATTCAGATGCAGGCTTGGAAGGATATCATAATAAGAAAAACGATTTCTGGTAAAAGGAACCAAAACGTTTTGTGTCTCACTATGATAGTTGGTCTGGTAAGTAAATTCGACTCTGACTCCAGTGAGTACCTGAAGTTTTCCGAAATTTGTCTTTACTTGTCCGTACACGGCCTGAACATCTTCAGTGGCCTTATAATTTCCCGGATTATTCACCGGATTTCCATTCTGCTGCTGGGCATTTCGATTTTGAGTAACTACGACTGTACTCATATCCGGATTTGGGGGATTATCTAATGGAGCATCGAAGGTGTATTCATTGGCATAGTTATTCCGGAATTTCTTTCTCCCCAGGCCACCCGCTTTAAATTCAAATAAATTATTGAATATTAACGGTTTATATTTAATATTCAAATAAACTGTCTTATCTTCATCTGTGTTATGTTGCCATTCTCTTGTTACACAACCATTATAATTCAAATAAACAGGTTCCACCACAGGATGAATAATCTGGACAAAGTTCTCTGTTACAAGATCCGGGGATTGTGAGGTAGCAATGGAATAAATCAATGACCAATCGATAACCAGATTATTTAAAACTTCGTGATGTCCGAGAAGGTTAAAACTGGTCAACGTAGAGATATCGACGTTTGTTACATCAGAAGTACCTACACGGCCCCAGTTAATTTCAGAGGTAGTATCTGCCTGATGTCTAACACGGTCTTCGGTTAAACGGAAGAGTGAATTATGGAGGCTGATCCGGTTTTTACTGTTAAGCTGGTAATCGATTTTGACATTAGAGCCCATTCTTAAAGTCTGGGTATAATATTTTGTATTGCTTTTCCCGGTGAGTAAATAGCTGTTATCGGTTCCATATTGATAGCTATAATAATTTTCATTAACTCCCTGTTCATTAGTGGTTGCTGTCCCTGAAACCAATACCCCTAATTTATTTTTAAAATAGCGATGACCAAAGGAGAAGCTCCCGTTAAGGTCTGGTTTTGCCTGTTTTTGAGTAATAATCATATTGCCACGCGTAAAATCTGAAAGCTTCGCCAGATAATCATTCCCAAATCTTTCGGCTGGATCCTTCATGTTAACTGCACTATGATCGAATGTCGAGATCTTATTATTGAAGAAGAACTGGTTATAACCTAACCCAAGATCGATTGAAAAGAGGGTAGTGTCCGGGGCATCTTTCATTTCCACATTCACTGATCCCCCCATACCACTAGCTTCCTGCTCGGGGGTCAACGCTTTGGTTACTTCAACTCTTCCGACCAAATTAGATGGGATGATATCCAATGGTACCGATCGGGTTGCACCACTGGTGCTTGGAGCGGCAGATCCATTAATAAGAACATTATTATATCTTGGAGGCATTCCCCGGATTATTACTTCTGTATTATTGCCTGCATAATTTTTAACCATTGAAACACCTGAAACGCGTTGCATCACGTTTGCAACGTTCAGATCGGGCAACAATTCGATAGTTTTTGCACTAATTACATTAATAACCTGGCTTGCTTCCTTTTCAGATAGGCGCGCACTGATATCTGTACTTCTATCATTTTGTTTCGTGATAACCACTTCGTTTAATTCGGTGGTTTTTGGGGTAAGGTTGAAATTCACCGTCAACTTTTCGTCGCTATGAACAGATATTTTTTTTTCAATAGTTTTATAGCTTACATAACTGCAGGATATGGTATAATTACCTTTGGGGACATTAATCATGACATAGGTACCATTGGCAAAGGAGACAACACCACGCTTTAACTCTTTAATAAAAATGGTTGAGCCTGGCAGTTCTTTCCCGTTTATACCATCTTTTGCAGTTCCCCGGATAGTAGCACCCTTTAATCCTGAAAAAGTGATCAGCAACAAAAGCATGAAACAAAGATTTTTATACATAATTGAGCATTTAATTTTACTGCAAGGTTATTGTGATTCCCCGGAACAGACAATGGTGCTTTTCATCGAAATTTGATGGATGAAATCACCAGCTCATGTTAAGGATTTGTAATGTCTTATCTGTTTGTTATGAAGAGAGATAAACAGAATAAATATGTGTCAAAAAATTAATGTTTGGGAATAGGTTTTTACCTTACCATAACTTTTAATTTACATTTTATTAATATGAAAGTCGAATTGATTACAATACTTTTAATCAAAAATAATCTTCTTTGGAAAAGCTTGTAAAACGTTTAATTATAGCAGATGACCATGCGGTGGTTCGCACTGGTTTACAACTCATACTCGGTGAAACTACTGATATGAAGATCTGTGATGAAGCTTCAAACGGGTATGAATTGATCGACAAACTCAGGTTAAATACCTATGATCTGGTGATACTCGATATATTCATGCCAGGAAAAGATGTCATGGATATTCTGAAAGAAATCCAAAATAACTGGCCTCAGTTGTCTGTTGTGGTTTTTTCCATGAACCCCGATGATATTTATGCAGTTCGTATGATTAAAAACGGTGCATCAGCCTACATCAACAAGGAAACTAATCCGCATCAGATTATTGCAATATTGCGAACCGTTCTTTCAGGCAAAAAATATTTTACTCAGCAACAGAGTGCGATGCTTGCAGAATTGGTGATTGAACCTGATAAAAAGACAGGGAACTCCTTGCACGAGACCTTGACTGACAGGGAATTTCAGATTTTTTTTATGATGGCTTCGGGATTAAAAAAATCACAAATAGCCCAAAAGCTTGCTCTGAGTAAACACACGATAGGGAATCACAGAGCCAATATTATGCATAAAATGAATTTTACTACGAATTCGGAATTAACCAGATACGCAATTCAATATGGAATCATTAAATAAATGGGGAAATATCTAACGTTGAAAATAACTATTTGGGGTCTTCTTCTGGTAACCTTGTGTTTTTCCTGTCAAAAAATGACCAACCAATCCAGGCAATCTCATACCGCTCAGCAAATAGATAGTTTGATTCAAAGGACCTTCATTGCGGGTACCCTATCCCTGGATTCCTCATTTGAGGAAGCCAATAAAGCGCTGACCCTTTCCCGGATTGCCCGTAATGATACCCTGACCATAAAATCCTGGCTGGCACTGGGATCAATTCTTCGCCTGGAGGGCAAAAATGATGATGCTTTGACCTTCTTTCAAAATGCCTTACAACTATCCGGACAAATCCTCTATAACCGGGGGAAATGCCAGTCACTTATTGAATCAGGGAGTATTTATTATATCAGGGGGTTATATGAAAAATCAGGAGAGCTGTTCAGAGAGGCGCTCTCCCTTGCCCAACGGTACCATTTCGATGATCTGGAGGCAGCTTCCCTTAATTTTATGGGGAAATACCTCCATACAACTGGACAATTCGATGAATCTGTAGTTTTTTATAAACAAGCCATTGAAATTTTTAAACTTAGGGGAGATCTGTTGCAATCGGCAACCGTACTCTTAAGTCTTGGAAAGACCTACTCCAATGACGGTAATTTATATATGGCCCTCAAATGTTATCTGGAGGCATACCAGGCCTGCGAAAAAACCAAAGATTACATCAGCCTCGCTGATGTCTGTAATCATTTGGGTTCTATCTACCTTACGCTGAACAAGCCATACAAGTCAATAGAATATCATCGTCAGGCACTCCAATATCGTTTGAAACTCAATACTCCCGAAGGATTAGCCAACTCATACAATAACATCGGGAAAGTCTTTCTGGCAGTAAACAACCCGGACAGCGCCCGGATTTATTTTTCCAGGGCCCTTTACAATTGTGAGCATATTTCATATATCAAGGGGAAGGTAAAAGCGTTGACTAACCTGGGGAAGGTTTGCAACCTGCAGTTGAAGCACCTCGAAGCAAAACTTTATCTGCTTAAATCACTTGATATTGCGCGTAAATCCGGTTACGATGCCGGGATTGCAGAAGCCTCTCTGGAGCTGGGCAATACTTTACTTGGATTAAACCAGCCTGATTCAGCACAACATCTTTTCGAACTTTGTCTTTACAAAGCCAAATTAGCCAACCTGACTGAGGTATTTCATGACAGCTACTGGGGTTTATACCGATGTTATCTCATTGAAGGCCATTATGCAAAAGCATTACAGTACTATGTTCTTTTTTCGGAAGCCGATAAAAAACAGATCAGGGCCGAAAATAATCAGGAACTAGCTGAATTGCGGCTCACATTCGAGTCAGAAAAGAAAGAAAAAGATAACGAGATGCTTCGCATAGACAATGAATTCAAAAAAAAGACGATTTTGCGTAAAGATGCCTTCATATTATTGGTTGTAATTGGACTTTCAATTTCAGCCATATTTGCAATATTGTTTTATATGTTATTCGAAACAAAAAAAAAGGCGCATCACAAACTGGCAAAACTTAATGACAAAATTATAAGACAATATGCTGAACTTGAAGCTTTAAATAAAGAGCTTGAAAATGCTAACCGTGAGAAAGATAAAATATTTTCGATTATTACCCATGAATTGCGCAATCCACTCTATTGGTTTCAGAATCTAACCGAAATGTTGTCGATGAAATATACTAATATGCCATCAGAGATGGTTCAGAAAACGTTGGGTGCATTGGATGAATCTGCCAAGAATGCTTTTCATCTAATGGATAATTTACTCCATTGGTCTCGATCCAGACTAAACCGGATTACTCCCGTAATTGCTGACCAGCCTCTGGAAAATCTGATTAATGAATCTTCCCGGATGTATGAAACTATCATTAAGCAAAAAAATATTCTGTTGGTTATCAAAATCCCTGCCGGCGCTTTGATAAAGGCTGATGCAGACTTATTTATGTGTGTTATCCGTAATCTTTTATCAAATGCAATTAAATTTACACCAAATGAAGGGACTATTGAGATTACTGCCCTTTCAGAAATCACGAACTATGTCATTTCGGTATCTGATTCTGGGCTTGGTATTGATGAAAAGCAAAAACAAACTATGTTTAATTCTGATGTCCAATCCACTTCATTAGGTTTATTAAACGAAAAAGGTTCAGGCTTTGGATTGAAACTTTGTAAGGAATTTGTCGAGATGAATGGAGGAAATATCTGGATTACCAATAATACCGTCAGAGGATCATGTTTCTCTTTCACTATACCATCCGCAAATTTACTGTCCTGATAATTACTTAACAAGCATTATAAATCTTTTCCAGAAATATTTTAAAACCTGGGGTGGCTTAAGTATCGGATTTGCATTCTAAATAAAATAGCTCATCATTTAACTGAATGGACTTTTCAATTTATTTCCATCTATTTCTAATTCTACTGAAACGGTACACAATTGATTACCTGGATATCCATGAGCATTCCCGAACAACGTCCTTTAAAGGTCCCTTGTGACCCTACCTTAAAATGAACAAGCTTTGAGGAATAAGTAACAACATCTGCACTGTCTACCGTACAACTGACACCTTCCATTGCATCTTCAAGACTGAACACCATGCTGTGGTTATCCAAATTTCGAATACTTTTGATTACTCCTGAGACGGTGATTGCCTGATCGAGGTATTTTTTTGTAGCTATTGTCTCATCATTTCGGAAATCGGAGATCAACTGTTTGGCTGATAACAGGTAAGCAGAATTTTCTTTTGCAAGATTTCTGTGTGGCATATTAAAAGCGTAATAAATAGCCGAGAACGCAGTAATCAACCCAATCAGGAAAATCCAAAGCAGCCATTGAACTGTTTTTCTTTTACTCATATTTAAGGTGTTATTGTTGATAAGGTGCGTAAACTGCATTAATTTTTATAGTTACCTCTTTTGCAATTTTATCTCTTACAGCCGATGGGATTGAAATATGGAATGCCTCAGGAGTCACCATAAATTCGGCCGAAGCGAGAATTTTACTTTTTCCGGGTGTAATTTGAGCCTTTAAAACGATCTCATTACTAATACCATGCATAGTTAATATCCCTTTAACGTCGACCAGAATAAGCTTCTCACTTTTCCAGTCAATCGGAGAAATTATTTTCCCGGTAAACTTCGCCTTTGGAAATTTTGACGATTCCATATAATTTTCGTTAAAGTGTTCTTCCATCAATGCCCTGCGAAATTTAAACGAAGTTGTCAAAACAGAAAATGCGACTTCATTTTTATCAATATCGATTAATGTGGTAGCCTGGTTTGATTCGGCAACAATGTCTTCAAGCGGGGTAGAGGAATTAAAGATGATTTTTGCATCCTTAGTGAAATAACGATTTTGCGCTCCTGCATGGGCGAAAACAAAACCCAAGACCAATAAAATTAATAACTTATTCATAATCAATGTATTTATTGTTTGCTAAATGAGAAAACTCTTGAAATATTAAATCCCAGATGGATACCCATGTTACTCCAGGTCTCGGTGGTTTTGCCAATAAATCCACCTTCACGCATTGCCTGAGAATTTGTTAGCATAATCTGGAAAACGTGCCCTCCTGTTTCGATATCAATACCAATTGAAAGTGGATTGTAATATTTAACAGGGGTCGGAATGGACAGACTGATTGCCTTTTCGTTAGCGCGATAGACATAGTAATATTCAACATTTAGGGCTATTCGCTTTGATAGCTTGTATCGTCCACCCAATCCAAGTGCAAAAAGATCATTCTTGTCCAATTCCGTAGGGACAAGATTCCTGTGAATAACAGTAGGTGTTAACTGCAATGACAAATTCTCATTGAACTTTCGTGCGATTAGGATCTGATGAATATAGGACATTCGCGAATATGGATTAGTCATCAATGTATCCGTATTTAATGAAATATACTCTGTACTAAATAGATATGAAATATGCACCGGCATATTCCTGACACCGCTGCTTTGTTTGAGAATCGAGACTTTTGCGAATCCATCAAAGGTTTTCTGATAGGTACTTCGCCCGATTCCCATTTCCAGCCAATCAGTCAGGCCATACTCTAATGCAAAATGAATTAAACCATTATCCAATCCATAGAGATTATATGAGCCTGAATTAATATCTCCAAAACGATGTGAAATTCTGAAATCCAGCTGCTTCTTTTTCATCTGTTCAACGGAGTGTCCATTGACAATTCTCGTGGACTTGAAAGTTGCTGAAGTATAGACGGTTTGTGGTTTAATCGCCTTTTCAAGCAAAGAATCCAGGTCCTGGCTCCAACAGGGCAAGGCATAAACTACCATAATTCCCAAAATCAAGACCGGTTTTAGTGAGTTGATTTTCATATCTTTAATTATTAAGTGCACCTTTAATTATCCAGGTCTGAATCTTAAGAATTTCACAGTCGCTAAGTTTCATACCCCCTTTGGGCATTTGATTAAATCCCGATAACTGTTGAATATCGCCCATCAGTTTACCATTTACCACATAGGTTTTAATATCCGAATAATTTTGCAGTAAAACACCCGCACCACTTGAGGGGCCGGCTGAATTCGAGTGGCATGCCCAACAGTTTGAGGAGAGAATTGGCTGAATGACTGTGCTAAAATTAGTTACGGTGGTATCACACACGGTTGAACCGGGTTTACCGAATAATGCCTCTTCGCTGTCGTAGTAACAGCTGGTGAGGCCAAAAAATACAATTACTAAAATAATATTCTTCATATTCTTAAGTTAATTCTGTGTTTCGCCAGTGGCTTTCCAAATTTCGAGCTGGCGCATTTCACAATTTGTTATTTGACCTCCCGGAGGCATTTGCAACGTTATCCCTTGTACTGCGGACAAAATATTCCCGTTATCCATATTGGCTTTTACATTGGCATAGCTGTCCAAAAGTATTCCCTTTTGGGCTGAACTACCACTATGGCATGATATACAGTTTGCAGTCATAATAGCTGTAATCTGATTCGAATACGTGACTGTTGTGGTATCGCATGAGGATGAGCAAGTTGAGTTAAGTGCTCCATCCTTAATCCAGTTGTATATGCTGTCCTTTTCTGCCGTGGTTAACTTTGTGTAAGAGCTTGGTGGCATATTATTGTTTGCAACAGCCGTGTAAAGTCTGCTCGAACCTGGTGATCCGGCTACGACCATATTACTCATCACCGAGGCATAGCTGGTAATCACATATCCTTCCCTGGCAGAAGTCTGGTTGTGACAACCTGTTGTACCACATGAAGATAAAAGAACCGGAAGAATATCTCTCTGAAAGCATACCTGGTTACCGCTTCCACCTGATGGGGGAGTTGTACCCCCGGGTGTCCCGCCGGTATTTCCGTTTCCACCAGTTGCAGTGCATGTGGTGTTTAATGCACCCTGATCAATCCACACTCTGATTAGAATCCTGTCATTTTCTGACAGAGGAATACCCGGAGGCATTAACTGTTTGAAGGCTTTTCCTGTAATCGCCTGATATGCTGTACTTTTTTCGGCATTATACGGAGTTACCGATTGCAGAATTGAGTTATAATCCACAAATGAAAACCCACCTTTGGCTCTGCTTGCACTATGGCAACTGCCACAATTATTTATGAAAATTGGCGCGATCTGGGTATCAAAACACACCTGCTTAAGATTCGATACATTTAGTCCGTCATGCCGGCATTGAACCTGGATAAATGCAGATACGAACAATAAAAGCAGGAGTTCAACGGATAATGTGGTCTTTTTCCATCTCATAACAGCTTGATTTACTTTTCTTTGAATGATACATCTCAATGTTTATTTCTTTTTAATAAAACCTAAATTAATTTCTATTAATCCATTAATACCTATTTGATGGTTAAATCACCAAAAAGGTTGCAATTGCTTTAAAAAGAACTTTAAATGCATTCAAATTAACAGAAATAGTAATTGATTGTTTTCAAAATGGAAATAAGAGTTAAGGTAACATCCTAATTTTGAGTCATTCTAAATTAGATCCCGATCGCCGCGATCGGGATAACAGGGGAATTTTCAATCGAAATCATAGCATTTATAATTCGTACTTCTGAAAAAGAAGAAAGGTCTTCCGGCCCGATTTGAGCCATGGTGATTCTACCTTCATGCAAATAGCTGCTGAGTCTGGTTCCCATAAGAAGGGGCTTGATTGGCGAATACCATATGTTTTCACATAAGTATATGGTATTCGCATACGAAATATCAGTAATCAATCCATTATTAATTATCAGTATATCATCATAATATCCTCTATTTTGATATAATCGTACCAATTTAGACCGATCAGCGTACTTGAAATTGTAATCTATTGTGTTATCTACAATCAATCGTAATGATCTGATCGGTCGGATTTCATATAAAACATATTCAATCATCACAATATCAATTCCATACGTTACAGTGCATTTTACAGTTCCTTCCTTTAAATGTACAGGAACTGAGAGATGCGATTCAAGCCGAATTTCAGGTTGACTTCCAAAAAAGTGATGTCTGGTACGGTTGCAACGTTCATTATGGAGGTCAATAAGCTGGAAAATCCCATTTTCGTAACAGATGGTTTCAATGAATTGGTACATAGACTTTATCTATTAATTCCTGGTATTCCCTTTCGGGATCGCTGTTAAATGTGATCCCCCCGCCACTTTTGAATATAAATTTCTCGCCATTTTTCTCAATAAACCTGATCATCACCGCAGACTGAAGTTGAGAGCCATCAAAAATGCCGAATACTCCTGTGTAATAACCTCTTTTGTATATCTCTGATTTACTGATTATTTCAAGGGTTTTCTTCTTTGGCGCCCCACAAATTGACCCGGCGGGTAGCAAGGCTGACAGAATATCACCCAAATGAGCCTGATAATCTGCCGGAAGCTTGCCTGTAATTTTGGAGCTTACCTGTAACAAAGTTTTATTGGAAGTTTTAATCTTGTCCAGGAACCGGAATTTCTCGACTTTCACATTTGTGGAAACCTTCGAAAGATCACTTCTGATCATATCTACAATAGTATGATGCTCAGCTGTTTCTTTTTGGTCATCTAATATCTTTCTTTCAGCATCTGGAACAGATGAATCGATGGTTCCTTTCATTGGATAGGACGAAATTATATCCTCTGTTATCGTAATAAAAGGTTCCGGTGAAAAAACAACGAAGAGATCCTTAAACAGTAATTTATACGGGGCATCGCTGTTATGGAAGATCTCATCAAGGGATAGATCAGTTTCGACAGGCGTTGGAAATGTGAGGTTTGTAAGAAAGGAATTGCCAATTTTTATTTCGTTTGCAACGTAATCAAATGATTTTTTATAAATGCTATAGCTTACCGGGAATTTTTTGAAAATAAATTTACTACTTTTAAAAATCTGATTATCAATGCAATTTATATTTGGTAATTTGAAATAGATCTCATTTTCGGCAGCTTCATTCAAGGGAAGAACAATTGGATTTAACATCTCGTAGTCGATGATAAAAATATAGGGCTTGCGTTCTTCACCCCATTTGTTCATTTTTTCAATATAGCTTTTATTCTGAATTTGCTTCATGCTTAATGACCTAATATTAACTGAAGGGATTGAAGGTTTAATATAATTACCCTGTTTCTTTCCCAGCGAATGATCTCATCTTCTTCCATATTGCGGATCGTTCGTGCCAAGGAGGGACGAGCTACCCCAAACATTTCAGCTAATCCTTTTTGGCTTTGGTTCATTATAAGGGATGATGATTCCGGATTCAAATGATTTATTAAATATGAAGCAATTTTTTCTTTGATAGTTTTATAACTTAATAAAGCAATCCTGTGCGAAAAGAATTGAGCTTTTCCCGAAACGATATTGAGATAGTTGGTCAAGACCCGTAAATCATTAGATAACAGCAAAGTAAAGTCTTTCTTGTAAATGATTAATAGCTTGCCATCGGATAAGGCGGATAAATTGACCGGAAATATGCTTTGCGGGCCAAAAAGAAATGCCGGTGCCACCATTTGCGGTGGATCTAACACCTCAATTTTGAGACTGGTACCCGAATAATCAACCATTTCACCTTTTAGTTTACCCTCCAATAAAATCATTGCTTTTTCAATTCGATCACCTGAAAAGGCTAAAACCTCATTATTTGAAAAGTGCTTTATCTGATGTTGTACCTTATTTATTAAAAAGGTAATTTCCTGGACGTTTAGTCCTAAAAATAAGGGGGATAATTTTAACATTTCAAACACTCAGATATTCTTTTTTTATGCAAATATAATACTAGTGTCACTAATGTTACACTATTGAAGATATCCTTATCGTATTTTTGTCATTATGAGTACAGAAGATCCAATAAATATAAGGCTGTACTAAAGGCAAATGTTTACTTAATTTTAATAAAATGGAACGTGATATTCTAAAAATTGATGAAGACCTGTGCAACGGATGTGGACAATGTGTTCCCAATTGTCATGAAGGTGCACTTCAAATAATTGATAGCAAAGTTCGTTTAATAAGTGATTTAATGTGTGATGGATTAGGGGCTTGTATCGGACATTGTCCTGAAGGGGCAATCACAATTGAAAAAAGGGAAGCTGAACCTTACAATGAATCTAAAGTAATGGAGACCATGATTTCCAAGGGATTCAACACGGTTCTCGCTCATCTTCGGCATTTAAAGGAACACCAGGAGATTAAGTTTTTAAAACAAGGTTTGGCTTATCTTATTGAAAATGAATCAAAATTACCATTTATGATAAATGATGTAAAGAATGCTGTTCATCAGATAAAGAGTCCAAACGAAGAGGCTGGCTGTGGCGGCGGGTGTCCCGGATCAAAAACGGTGATCTTTGATCCGGCCGAATTTAAATTGGCAGATAGTAAGGCTATGGGTCCTTTTCAATCGCAGCTAAAGCATTGGCCAGTGCAACTTCACCTGATTAACCCGGGTGCTTCACATTTTAGTAACTCAGATTTATTGGTGGCCGCTGATTGTAGCGCATTTTCCCTTGTTGATTTTCATCAAAAATGGTTAATTAACAAGACTTTAGTAATAGCTTGTCCAAAGCTGGATCAAGGGAAAGAAATCTATTTGCAAAAATTTATATCCCTGATTGATCAGGCAAAGGTAAATACAATTACGGTTTTGATCATGGAAGTTCCATGTTGCGGAGGATTGCTTCAATTGGTAGAGATGGCAATAGCACGTGCCACCAGAAAAGTTCCGGTTAAAGCAGTTGTTGTGGGAATCAAAGGTGAGATCCTAAGCGTAGAATGGGTTTAATCGCTTTTTTTGAATAATTGATTTTAATGAACCCAATTTGCGTCTTTTCAACCCTGCTAACTTTTTCGTAATTTCGCAGTTAAAATAAAACGCTGCCGGATGAAGAGATTGTTTACATATTTTATTCAGGGACTTTTACTGGTTGCTCCCCTTGGGATTACGGTTTATATGGTATATCGGATTTTTACCTTTACCGATGGATTGTTATCAACCTATCTCCAGGAACATTTTGAGATCAAAACTCCGGGTCTGGGTATCCTGATTATTTTTGTTTTTCTTGTTTTACTAGGGATGGTTGGGGAGACTATCTTAGCCAGACCAGTAAAAAATTTGATTAACAGGATTTTACAAAAGACACCTTTCCTTAAATTGATCTACTCATCAATCAATGACCTGTTTTCAGCCTTTATCGGGAAGGAGCGAAAATTTCACCGACCCGTAATGATGCTGATTAATAAGGAGAATAATTTGTGGAAAATAGGATTTGTAACGCAGGATACACCTATACAGATTGATGATAGTGAATTGATTACTGTTTACTGCCCTTTTTCGTACGGTTTTTCAGGAGAGCTTTACTTTGTCCCTTCTGCAAACATAAAACCTCTTGAGATTCCGCCGTCTGAAGCAATGAAATTCATTATTTCTGGGGGAGTCTCAGGTGTAGATTTTCACCCTAAAATGCTTTAAAAACTATGGAATGTTTCTTTGGTGAATGGTTTCCGGTAGATTCTCATCTACGGAGATCTTTTTGACCTTTTTATTTTTGTCTATTAAACGCTCCTTATTTTCAATATCTTTCTTTCTCTGTTCCCTGTTTTGTTTCTCCGAGTTGGCATCTTTATTTTGTTTTTTTGACAATTTCTTTTTCTTAAAATCTTTTGCTTCCTGTTTATTTTTTTGGATTTCAGATACAGCAGTGGTTTGAATATCTTTGTCAGCCTGGACTGGAAAAAAACAGAATAAAAAGCAAGCTAACAGGAAAAACACAATAAATTTTTTCATAATGATAGTTTTAACTTATAAAATTAATACTAAAGATTTACTCAACTGAAAATACGAAATTTCAGTTGAGTAGTTATCAAAAAAAGTTTATTTTTTTAAAATAAAATTAATGCTTCTGCCAAATTTGCAGGATTTCGTATTTTGGCCGGAAATTTGTTACATGATATCAATAAGTTATTGAAAGGATTTAAAAAAAATAAGCTATGATTGGAAGTTGGATAATATTTATTGTATTTGCACTTTTAAGCTGGTTAATCAGCCATCAGTTAAAACGTCGTTTTCAGGAATATTCTGAAATCGCCACTTCAAATGGAATGTCCGGCAGAGAAGTTGCTCTGCAAATGTTGCGGGATAATGGAATCCAGGGTGTTACGATTGAATCTGTCGAGGGGAAACTGACTGATCACTATGATCCGACAACTAAAACAATCAATCTGAGTGAAGATGTTTATAGTGGCAGGAGTGTTGCAGCAGCAGCGGTGGCAGCTCATGAATGCGGACATGCCTTACAGCATGCGGCAGCTTATCAATGGCTTGGATTACGGTCAGGATTAGTTCCTGTTGTAAGCTTTGCCTCACAATGGATGCAGTGGATTTTGTTGGCAGGTATTCTCATGGTCAATACCTTTCCGGCAATCTTATTGGCAGGAATCGTCCTGTTTGCCATAACAACACTATTTAGTTTTATCACTTTACCAGTAGAAATCAATGCCAGTCACAGGGCTTTACTCTGGATCAGAACTTCCGGAGTAACCAATTCGCAGACACAGCTTAAAGCCGAGGATGCTTTACAATGGGCAGGATATACCTATATTGTTGCTGCATTGGGTTCCCTTGCAACCTTATTGTATTATATTATGATCTACATGGGAGTAAGAAGAGATTAACTGACTCGTTTACTAATCGGATAGGAGAAACGGGAATTTATCCCGTTTCTCCTATCCGATTCAAATTAAATTTTAAAACAAATTATTAATAAAGTCTCGTTCCGGGGCTATAGGAAACTGATTATCAATTGCAAAACCAGGGTGGCGTTTGATCCATTGGCCGCGTGTAAAGTCTGGGAAATCGACCAGCTCTCCTCCTTTGGCTACTGACATTTCAGACAAGGCCGAAACCGCGCTCCAGGCTGCAGCATCATAGGCATCCAGAGGAACCTGCCTTCTATGACGGACAGTTTCAAAAAAGTCGTTGAGCATGATAAAATCCATTCCGCCATGACCTGAACCAGTAGCTTTTTCACCTTTTTCCCGCCAATATTGGTGGTCATATTTCTTTAACCAATCTTCGGCCTTATCCCAGGTGTGAAGTTTACTTTGACCTTCAACATAAATTTGCTCACCAGCATCTTGCCAGTCACCTCCACCTTCACCTTTCCAAAGACCATTTGTTCCCTGAACCCGGAATCCGAGTGAATAAGGACGAGGTAAATTTGTGTCATGTGTGACGATTATGGTTTCACCATTGGCACATTTAATCATTGAAGTCACAATGTCGCCAAGATTGAAGTTCAGTTGATGGTAAGAACTATCCTTACTAACATGATCATCTACAAACTTCTTTAAACCTCTCGATTTTGTAGCCATGGCTGACAGTGTCAAAAACCGGTTTCCGCGGTTAATATCCAAATAAACTCCGATTGGACCGAGCCCATGGGTAGGGTAGAGGTCTCCATTCCGCCTGACCGCGTGAAGTCCGCGCCATTTGGCCTCAGAATGGGCCTCCTTACCAATTTTCAGATCATTGCTAATCATATCAAACTTAACGCTACGTAAATCATGTTCGTATCCGCAACGGCAGTGAAGGAGCTCTCCGAACAGGTTTGTGCGAACCATATTAAGAATGGCCATTACGTCACGCCGGTAACAAACATTTTCCATGATCATCACCTGGTTTCCGGTTTGTTCATGTACATTCACCAGATCCCAGCACTCCTCAAGGGTATTGGCAGCGGAAACCTCCACTCCGGTATAGGGAACCCCAGCTTTCATTGAAGCTATTGCCATAGGAACATGCCATTCCCATGGAGTCGCAATTATCACTGCATCTAGAACTTCACTCTTAAGCATCTCCTCAAATGCAAGATCGCTTCCGGTATATGCTTTGGGGGCTTTCATGCCATTTTTGACAACCATCGCCTGAACCCGGTCAATCGCTTCCTGATTTATATCGCAAATTGAGACTACATCAACTCCGCCAACAGTCATTGAATCATGAACATGGCCACTTCCGCGGCCTCCAACACCAATAAAACCAACTCTAACAATATTTGGATCGTGTTTGACCGGCTCCTTAGCTTTATTCTCCCCCAATAAATTGCCCTCAGTTAATACCATTCCGGCCAACCCTACACCGGCTACAGTTCCCATTTTAACAAAATCTCTACGGTTTGTTTTCATCTGATTTTTGTTTAGTTGTTGTCATTTCAATTTTGCCTTATATCCGGAAGTATACAAAATGATTCATCAAAACTATAAAATAAAATCTTTGAATACCTTTGCGCCGTTAAATTTTAAAATTTTAAATTATGAAACAAAAAGGTCTGGTGCGCCAGGCAAATCATGTTGCAACTTTCAAAAAATTTGGCCGAAAGGGGTATTCTATTTTCCAAAGCCTTCACAAAGTGGTGAGAATAGGATGTTTAAGCGTGTGTTACTTATTATTCGCAATTCCTTCCAATGCTGAGAAAAACATGATGATTGCCGGACACGACACGATCAACTCAATGAAAGGCATTGAAGTTGAAGAGGTTGTTGTCAGCGCACAGCGAGCACCTGTTGCCTTCTCACAGGTTGCCCGCATCGTCAAGGTAATTGGGAAGGAAGAGATTCAAACTGCGCCGGTTCAAAGCCTTCAGGACTTACTTCGCTACGCTTTGGACGTTGACATACGGCAACGCGGTGGTTTGGGAGTACAATCCGATATCAGTATGCGCGGAAGTTCTTTCGACCAGGTACTCATCCTTCTCAATGGAATCAACATCAGTGATCCGCAAACGGGACACCATTCATTAAATCTCCCGGTTAGTCTGGATGCCATTGATCGCATTGAAATTCTGGAAGGGCCAGCATCCCGCATTTACGGCCCCGATGCCTTCAGTGGCGCAATCAACATCATCACAGGGACATCAGACCAGTCAAACTTAAAAGCCCGACTAAGTACCGGACAAAATGGTTTTTATGATGGCGGACTTTCGGGTACTTATGTTTCCGGAAAGGTCAGTAACTTTGTATCTGTCGACCATCGAAGTTCTGACGGATATGTCAAAAACACCGATTTTAAGCTCAACGACGCTTTTTATCAGGGAAAACTGACGACCAAGGTAGGCAACCTGGATTGGCAACTCGGGCACACTGACCGGGGATTTGGAGCAAATAGCTTCTACACTCCTGCATTTCCCGATCAATACGAACATGTAAAAACAACCTTTGCCTCCATTAAACTGGAAACCGGAAATAAACTCCATTTTACGCCCTCAATTTACTGGCGAAGAAATCAGGACCACTTTGAGCTCTTCAGGTATCCGAATTTGATTCCATCATGGTATACAACAGATAATTACCATCTTACAGATGTATATGGAGCTAATTTAAATTCCTGGGTGACATCATCCCTGGGGAAAACAGCATTTGGAGCCGATTTTAGGAGTGAAAATATCCTTAGCAATGTTCTGGGATTACCATTGGTAAAGCCGCTTCCAGTCCCTGGTGAGGAAGGCCATTTTTTCACCAAATCGGATACCCGGTCTAACATAAGTCTCTTTGTGGAGCATTCTCTGAACATCCACAAATTTACCGCATCGGCAGGTCTGATGGCGAATTGGAATTCGCAACTGGAAACAGGATGGAAACTATTTCCAGGGGCGGACCTAAGCTATTGGATATCAAATAACTTAAAATGGTACGCCTCAATCAATACCTCATTACGGATGCCAACTTTTACGGATTTGTATTATTCGAGTCCAACTAACCTTGGCAACGCCTTGCTGCGCCCTGAAAAAGCTGTGGAGTACGAATCAGGATTTAAATATCACCTAAAAGGGGTTGATGGTCACTTTGCTTATTTCCACCGGAATGGGAAAGATATGATAGACTGGGTCAAAATGCCTAACGATAATGTCTGGTATGCCGAAAACATCACAAAAGTGAATACTGACGGATTTGAATTTTCAGCAAGAATCAATCCCGAAAAACTATTGGATAAAAAAGTGTTTGTCCAGTCAATTAACTTTACAAGTTCCTGGCTGACCCAAAACAAACAATCAGGGATCTACGAATCTCAGTATGTTCTTGATTATCTGAAATATAAAGTAAATCTAGGCATTTCGCATAAGGTCCTGAAAAATGTTGGAATCAACTGGCAGATATCCTATCAGGACAGAAATGGAACATACACTTACTGGAACGGTTCCCAGTTTGGCCAGAATTTAGCATATAAACCGTTTGTACTGGTTGATAGCCGGTTACACTGGAATAAAAAAGGTACAACTTTTTACCTTGAAGCTTCGAATCTGTTCAATAAATCGTATAACGATTTTGGTAATGTACCTGAACCAGGACGATGGTTAAAAATCGGTTTTATCCAACAACTGAATCTATAACTTTGAAAAGGGAAGTGAGATCGGCTCATTTCCCTTTAACTTATTGCCGATGACTTAAAAATGACTATCTTCGCCAAGCAAAAAAATAAATGAAGAATTTATGTTAAAAGGTATTTTAGCCATTTCAGGACAACCCGGCCTTTATAAAGTGATATCAGAAGGGAAGAACAACGTTGTAATCGAATCATTGTTAACAGGGAAAAAATCAACAGCTTATGCTGATGCCAAAATGTCTTCGCTGGAAGATATTGCTATTTACACTTCATCTGAGGATGTTCCGCTAAAGAAGGTATTTCAAAAAATTGCTGAAAAGGAAAACGGCGGTCCGGCTATTAATGCTAAATCTTCACCTGAAGACCTCAAAAACTATTTTGAAGAAATTTTACCTGAATATGATAAAGAACGTGTGTATGGCTCCGATGTAAAGAAAGTCATTTCATGGTATAATCTACTGAATGAGAAAGGGTTATTAGTTTTCGAAGATGAAGCCTCCGATGATAATTCAGCAGAAATACCATCGGCTAATTCCTAGACTTGGAATAAGATTAAGATTTTCACGTATCAGAGTGAATGAGGTTCACGAATATGGCCTGGAGAATTTTTAAAATCTTTTAATCGATAAAAACAAAGAGCGAAAACCGGAAGACTTTCGCTCTTTTTATTTATAGAAGAATAAATTTGGGTAATTTAATCTAATAAATTGAATATTAGATATATGAATTTATTATAACGAAGTTGTAATTAAACCTTTTCTGCAATAAACTGACGGATATTTTTTTCGATTCGGCTCCCGGCATTTGCCACATTCCCTTTCACAAATTTATCTCCTGTGATATTTTCAAAAAGCTCAATGTAGCGTTCAGATATCAGATTGACCAATTCCGGAGTCATTTCAGGAACTGTTTGCCCTTCAAGTCCCTGAAATCCATTTTCGATCAACCATTGTCGGACAAATTCCTTGGAAAGCTGTTTCTGATTTTCGCCCTTCGCCAACCGATTTTCATATCCTTCGGCGTAAAAGTATCGTGATGAATCCGGAGTGTGTATTTCATCGATCAAATATATCTGATTTCCTTTCTTCCCGAATTCATATTTTGTATCTACGAGGATCAATCCTTTTGCAGCTGCCATTTCAGTACCACGCTGGAATAGCGAACGGGTATATTTTTCCAGTATTTCGTACTCTTCGGGTGACACAAGTCCTTGTTTGATAATCTCTTCGCGCGAAATATCCTCATCATGCCCTTCAGCAGCTTTAGTGGTGGGAGTGATGATCGGCGTAGGAAATTTCTGACTTTCTTTCATCCCTTCGGGCATTTCTACCCCGCAAAGAACCCTTTTACCAGCACGATATTGCCTCCAGGCATGACCTGTCAGGTAACCCCTGATGACCATTTCAACTTTAAATGGTTCGCATAAATGTCCAACAGTAACCATTGGATCCGGAGTCGCAATTTTCCAGTTAGGAACAATATCGGAAGTAGCATCCAGAAATTTTGCCGCTATCTGATTTAAAACCTGTCCTTTAAAGGGGATTCCTTTAGGTAAAACGACATCGAAGGCCGAGATTCTGTCGGTTACAACCATTACCAGATAATCATCATTAATATTATAAACATCTCTCACTTTTCCTTTATAGAAACTAAGTTGTCCTGGAAGAGAGAATTCAGTGGAAACTATTGCATCACTCATATCAATTGTATTTAAAGGTTATTAATAATCTTCATTGTGCAGTATATTATATCTGTCATAAGCATCAACTATTTCACGGACCAATTTGTGTCGTACGATATCACTTTTATCAAAATGAATCGTAGAAATCCCTTCCACGCCACTTAGAATCTTTAATGCCAGGATTAAACCGGAATGTTGTTTTCGGGGCAAGTCGATCTGTGTGATATCTCCTGTAATTATATACTTAGTATTCAGTCCCATACGGGTTAAGAACATTTTTAATTGTGGGATCGTGGTGTTTTGGGCTTCATCAAGAATAACGAAAGCATTGCTTAGGGTCCTTCCTCTCATAAAAGCAAGAGGGGCAATCTGAATGATGCCATCTTTCAGGTACTCTTCCAGCTTCTTGGGAGGAATCATGTCCAGAAGCGCATCATAGATCGGCTGGAGGTAGGGATCTATTTTTTCTTTGAGATCGCCGGGAAGGAAACCAAGGTTTTCCCCTGCTTCAACCGCAGGTCGACTAAGGATAATTCTTTTAATTTGTCTGCCTTTTAATGCACTGATTGCAAGTGCAATAGCGACGTATGTTTTACCCGTTCCTGCAGGTCCAATTGCAAATATCAAGTCATCTTTTCTGGAACAATCAACCAGTTTTTGTTGGTTTGAAGTCCTTGGGCGGATTGGCTTCCCGGTATTTCCAAAGAGCAAAACGTCACTTGCATTCTGAATGCTCTGATCAATGGAGCTTATATCATCCATCATAATCTGGTGAATGGTCTCATCTGAAAGTGCATTAAAGTGGTAGTAATGTTCAATAATCAACTGAAATTTACGGATGAAATCACCGACTTCGCTCTCTTCACCTTTGATTTTAATCGTATGACCACGGGCGATAACCAGGATTTTTGGGCAATACGATCTGATCAACTCCATTTTGGAGTTTCTAACACCATAAAATTCTGTAGGTTCAATTCCTTCCAGCTGAAAACTATGCTCGATCATGCCTGCCTTATTTGGTTCTACAAAATAAACAATTTTTTGAACCATTTGCTTACCTTCGCTGCCACAAAAACAGGTATAAAGTGAAAACCAGAAAAGAACAATTGGAGTCGTTTGAACGACTGCTTGACATCATGGACGAACTGCGCGAGAAATGTCCATGGGATCAAAAACAGACCTTCGAAACCTTGCGGAAGCTCACCATCGAAGAGGTGTACGAACTGGGTGATGCGATACTACGCAGTAACCAGAATGAGGTAAAAAAGGAACTTGGAGATCTTTTACTTCATATTGTCTTTTATGCAAAGATTGGTTCAGAATCCAATAGTTTTAATATCGGAGATGTTATTAACAATCTGAATGACAAATTAATATATCGACATCCCCATGTTTTTGGAGATATTGAAGTAAACAGCGCGCTTGAAGTTGAACAGAATTGGGAAGCGTTGAAGTTAACTGAGAAGGGTAGGGGACGGCGCGTTCTCGAAGGGGTTCCTGATGCACTTCCTGCACTGGTAAAAGCCAACAGAATTCAGGAGAAGGCAAGAGGTGTAGGGTTTGACTGGGAGGAGAAGCAGCAGGTTTGGGATAAAGTCAAGGAGGAACTTGAAGAGTTTGAGGAAGAAATTCGCGTGGATAATCGGCCAAACATGGAAAATGAATTGGGTGATCTTATTTTCTCTATTGTAAATGTTGCCCGATTGTACCAAATCGACCCCGAAAGTGCTTTAGAGCGTACGAATCAGAAGTTTATCCGTAGATTTAATTATCTCGAAGAGCAAACCCTGATGAAGGGCAAATCGCTTCATTCAATGAGTCTTGCGGAGATGGATCATTATTGGGAAGAGGCCAAAACCTCAGAGAAGGAGGTATAGATAAAGAAAAAAGCGGCTATTCGCCGCTTTTTTCTTTATCTATCAACACAGATTCATGCGGAATGATCCTGACCACAATTTTCTCTTTGGTTTCATCCAGATCGATGATAATTGTATCTCCTTCATTGATCACATTTCCAATGATCGTTTCTGCCATCTCATCTTCCAGATACTTCTGAATTGCTCTTTTGAGGGGTCTTGCACCAAACTGTGGGTCAAATCCTTTATCAGCAATAAAGTGCTTTGCAGCTTCAGTAATATCGAGCTTATATTTTAAAGTTTCGACACGTTCGTACAACCCTTGAAGCTCAATGTCTATAATCTGTTCGATATGGCTTTTTTCAAGCGGGTTAAATATTACGACATCATCTACCCTGTTTAAAAATTCAGGGGCAAAAGCACGCTTTAAGGCTTTTTGAATCACAAATTTCGCATATTCGTTCTCTTCGTCAGCAGATTTCCGGGTTGAGAAACCGACACCTTGTCCAAACTCTTTTAGCTGCCTGGTTCCAATATTGGAAGTCATAATGACAATCGTATTGCGAAAATCGATCTTCCGACCCAAGCTGTCGGTCAGGCGTCCCTCATCCATTACCTGAAGCAAAATATTGAAAACATCCGGATGGGCTTTTTCAATCTCATCGAGCAGAATAACTGCATAAGGTTTTCTCCTTACTTTTTCAGTCAGTTGTCCCCCTTCCTCGTAACCGACATATCCCGGAGGAGCGCCGACGAGCCTTGAGACGGAGAATTTTTCCATGTATTCGCTCATATCGACACGAATCAGGGCATCTGAAGTATCAAACAGGTACTTGGCTAATACTTTGGCCAGCTGAGTCTTTCCAACGCCGGTAGGTCCCAGAAAGATGAAAGAACCGATAGGCTTATTGGGATCCTTCAGCCCGGCACGGTTACGCTGGATTGCCTTGGTAATTTTAAGTACCGCATCATCCTGACCAATGATATTCTGCTTCATGTCATTAAACATGTTCTGCAGCCGTTTTCCTTCTGCCTGGGCAATCCGTTGAACGGGAATCCCCGACATCATAGCTACGATATCTGCAACCTGCTCTTCACCAACGATTTCACGATGATTTTCCAGTTCTTTTTCCCAGATCTCCTTTTCCTTGTCGACCAAAGCAAGCAGGTTCTTTTCCTGATCTCTAAAACTGGCGGCCAGTTCGAAATTCTGACTTTTTACGGCCTGTATCTTCTCGCTTCTGGCTTCTTCAATCCTTTCTTCCAGCTTTATAATCCTTTCAGGGACTGTAATATTGGTGATATGGACTCTGGACCCGGCCTCATCGAGCGCGTCGATGGCTTTATCCGGCAGGTGACGATCAGATATATACCTGGTAGTCAGTCTTACGCAAGCTTCAATTGCTTCAGGAGTATAGGTTACATTGTGGTGATCTTCATATCTTTCTTTAATATTGTGCAGGATTTCAATCGTCTCTTCCACGGTAGTAGGCTCCACCATAACTTTCTGAAAACGACGTTCAAGAGCGCCGTCTTTTTCAATGTGTTGCCGGTATTCATCCAGTGTGGTTGCCCCAATGCATTGGATATCTCCGCGGGCCAGGGCAGGCTTGAGCATATTGGCTGCGTCGAGTGAGCCAGTAGCCCCTCCGGCTCCGACTATGGTATGAATTTCATCAATAAACAGAATGATATTATCAACCTTGGCAAGCTCATTTAAAATCGCCTTCATCCGCTCTTCGAACTGACCCCTGTATTTTGTCCCGGCCACGATGGAAGCAAGATCCAGACTGATCACCCGTTTGTCGAATAGCACACGTGAGACCTTTCGTTGAGATATTCGCAAGGCAAGGCCTTCCACAATGGCTGATTTTCCAACGCCAGGCTCGCCAATCAGCACCGGATTATTTTTTTTCCTGCGGCTCAGAATCTGAGCAATCCGCTGGATCTCCTTTTCCCGTCCTACAATCGGATCAAGACTGCCTTCGATTGCGGCCTTGGTTATGTCGATGCCGAAATTATCCAGGACCGGGGTATCGGTTTTGGGAGCTGATGCACCTTTTGAACCTCCAGAACCACCACCGGTTCCGCCGCCTTTTCCGAACATGTCATCCTCGTCGCTGTCTTCCGGAAAATCAGATTTATTTTCAATCCGGGTCAATTCTTCTATTTTGGATTTAATTTCATCATAACCAACATTATAATGCTTAAAAAGAGAACTGATTATCCCTTGTTTTTCCTTTAGAATTGCGAGGAGAAGATGTCCCGTATTTACAGTGCTTTCATTCATTGCACGAGCTTCAAGAAATACTAATTTAAGTGCCTTTTCAGTATTCTTAAGTAATGGTATGTTGGCTTCGAACTGGAGTGAATTATCTTTACGCAATTGAATTTCAAGGTCCCTGCGCATAGTCATGTAATCAAGCTGTAATTTATTCATCACATCAATTGCAATCCCTTCGCCATCCCTAATGATTCCAAGGAAAAGATGCTCAGTGCCGATGTAGTCATTTCCCAATCTTATAGCTTCCTCGCGGCTATATGAAAGCACGTCCTTTATACGTGGAGAGAATTTTGAATCCATAATATATTTGTTGTCTTTTGTTTTATGCTTAATTTATATTTTGCGACTAAAATAACTAATAATTCACAATAAATGGAACTTTCTTCAAGAATTTTGTTTTTAACAACAACCTAATATAGTCATGCATATTGTTGAATATCAATGATATATTAATATTAAACAAATTGTTTTTTAGATGAATTTCCGGTCCAAAGGTATTGTTTTCCAAATTGTTATTCCTCCGCATTTTTCCGTTGCATAAAAACAACAAATTATACTTACTTTGAGTTTAAAATTACTATTTTTGTGTGACTTTACACAAATTAAACGAATAAGGCATATATGTCTGATTTAGAAAAGATTATACAGATCAATATTGAGGAGCAAATGAAAACAGCTTACATCGATTATTCGATGTCGGTAATTGTTTCCAGGGCTCTGCCAGATGTCCGAGATGGACTTAAACCTGTGCATCGCAGGGTTTTATATGGAATGAGTGAATTGGGAAGTGCTTCAAATAAGCCCTATAAAAAATCTGCAAGGATAGTGGGAGAGGTGCTCGGTAAATTTCACCCCCATGGGGATTCATCCGTTTATTTTGCCATGGTCAGAATGGCTCAGGAATGGTCACTTCGTTATCCGCTGATTGATGGTCAGGGAAACTTTGGATCTGTTGACGGAGATAGTCCCGCTGCGATGCGTTATACAGAAGCCCGGTTAAAAAAACTTGCTGAAGAAGCCCTTGCTGATCTCGATAAAAATACCGTTGATTTTCGTCCCAACTTTGATGAGACTCTGCAGGAACCAACTGTGTTGCCAACCAAGATTCCAATGTTACTGGTCAATGGGACTTCAGGAATTGCGGTAGGGATGGCGACGAATATGCCACCTCACAATCTTTCGGATACAATTGATGCAATCGTCGCATATATTGATGATAATGATATAGAGATAAGCAGCTTAATTGATATCATTAAAGCCCCTGATTTTCCAACAGGCGGAATAATCTATGGCTATGCAGGTGTTAAGGAAGCTTTTGAAACAGGACGGGGCAGGATCGTAGTCAGGGGAAAGGCTGAGATTGAGTCGATTGAACATGGGCGTGAAAAGCTCATTATCACCGAGATTCCTTACATGGTGAACAAAGCGGAGTTGATAATCAAGATTGCCGAGTTGGTCAATGAGAAAAAAATTGAAGGAATTTCGAATATCAACGATGAATCTGATCGCACAGGGATGCGAATCGTTGTTGATATCAAACGCGATGAAATGGCCAGCGTAGTGCTGAACAAGTTATATAAGTTTACACAGCTTCAAAACGCCTTTAATGTCAATAATATAGCTCTGGTTAAGGGGCGTCCGCAAATGCTGAACCTCAAAGATCTGATCCATTATTTTGTGGAGCACCGTCACGAAGTTGTCATCAGACGAACTCAGTATGACCTGGAGCAGTCGGAGAAAAAGGCACATATACTTCGCGGACTAATAATTGCAATTGACCATCTGGATGCAGTTATTACGCTGATCAGGAATGCCAAAACACCGGAGGAAGCGCGCGAAGGATTAATGCAAAATTTTGAACTCGATGAAATTCAGGCCCGTGCAATCCTTGATCTTCGTCTGCAAAGGCTTACCGGGCTCGAACGTGATAAGATTCATGCTGAATATGAAGAGCTGAGTAAATATATCGACTGGTTAAAGGAGATTCTGGCTAACGAGTCAATCCGAATGGGAATCATCAAGGACGAATTAAAGGAGATCAAATCACAATATGGTGATGCCAGGAGGACTGAAATTGTCTATGCTTCCGAAGATTTTAATCCGGAAGATTTTTATGCCGATGAAGATATGGTGATTACCATTTCCCATATGGGCTATATCAAACGGACTCCCCTTACTGAATTCAGGACCCAGGCCCGCGGAGGAACCGGTTCCAAAGGGTCGAGTACCCGTGAAGAGGATTTTCTTGAGCATATGTTTATTGCAACCATGCATAATACCTTGCTTCTGTTTACAGAAAAAGGTAAATGCTTTTGGCTCAAGGTATACGAAATACCTGAGGGAACAAAAGCTTCAAAAGGACGGGCAATTCAGAACCTTTTGGGAATTGAAGCAGATGACCAGGTTAGAGCATATATCAATGTTACTTCATTGAAAGATGAAGCATATATTAACAATAACTACATTATTCTTTGCACGAAAAAAGGGGTAATCAAAAAAACACCGCTTGAAGCCTATTCGCGTCCAAGACAAAATGGGGTTAATGCGATAACCATCCGTGAAAATGATCAGCTGATTGAAGCTCGACTTACAAACGGAAAAAACGAGATTCTGCTTGCCATCAAATCAGGAAAAGCAATCCGGTTTCACGAAAAACATGCCCGGGCAATTGGCAGAACAGCTTCAGGAGTCAGAGGTATCAGTCTCGCAGACGAAAGTGATGAACTGGTAGGCATGATTTGTGTCGAAAACGATGTGGAAGATGTTTTGGTTGTTTCTGAAAATGGATATGGAAAACGTTCAAAAATAGAAGATTACAGAATCACTAATCGGGGCGGTAAAGGAGTAAAAACAATTAATGTTACCGACAAGACAGGTCATTTGGTTGCAATTAAGAATGTTACTGATACTGACGATTTAATGATTATCACCCAGGCAGGTGTGACAATCAGGCTTCCGGTATCTAAAATACGAATGACAGGTCGTGCCGCTCAGGGAGTTAAGCTGATTAATCTTCGCGAGGATGATTCAATCGCTTCTGTAGCTCGTGTTGAAAATGAGGATGTAGATATAGTTGTCTCCGGTGAAAGTGAAATTATATCGGATAATGAACAGGATGAAGGTGAACAGGAATAGTCCGAGCCGGAAGGTTTAAGCCATTGATATTTTGTATATTTAAAAATATGGTTCAATTTCACAATAATTTATAACAAACATTTTTTAATCATGAAAAAATTAGTATTTGCAGTTTTAATATTATTTGCTAGTACAGTAGTCTTCGCCCAAAAGGGAAAAGTGGCCACTGCACTTTCATATAAAGATGATAAAAAGCTCGATAAGGCTTGGGAAGCTATCAAAGAAACAGTAGATCCAGCTAATCCAAAGGCAGAAAAAACCTTAAAGTGGAGTGGTGCCTGGCAGGCCCGTGGCGAGATTATTGAGGCAATTATTCTCTCAAAAGATGAAAAATTTCTAAAATTGGTTCCAAATCCTGTTGAAGAGGCATATAATTCGTATATGAAAGCCATGGAATATGATGAAAAGGGGGGAAGCCAGGTTTTGAAAATTAAACTTTTATCCTTTACAAATACATTGATTAATTCTGCAATTGCTGCTTATCAGGCTAATGATTATGCCAAGGCAGCCGATTATTTTGAGAAAAAACTTTTGATAGACAAAACTCCGTTATTTAAGACTGAAGGTGCCATTGATACCGCAATTTGTTACAATACAGGACTTGCAGCAATGAATGCCAAACAGTATGCAAAGGCGATTAAATACTTCACTGAATGTACTAAATACGGGTATAACGGTGGTTCATCCTATGCTCAGATTATCAGCGCTTACCATCAACTCGGAACCAAAGAGGATACGATTAAGGCGGTTGATATCATGAAACAGGCTGTTGAAAAATATCCTAATGACCTAAGTATCAATGTTCAGCTGATCAATTATTATATAATGTCTGGTCAGCCGAATGAGGCAATTAGTTACCTTGATAAGGCAATTGCCAAAGAGAAGGAGAATTCATCCTTTTATTTGGCAAAAGGCGTTGCCCTTGACAGACTGGGACGGCAGGATGATGCCATTGAGGTTTATAAAAAGGCAATTGAAATGAAACCTGAAAATGCTGATGCCTATTACAATATTGGGGTCATCTATTTTAACCGTGGCGTTAAACAATTTGATGTAGCCAATGCGGTTCCAACCACTGATCAGGTTCGTTACGATGCCGAGAAGAAAAAAGCTGACGACTTTTTCAAACAGGCTGTACCATATCTTGAAAATGCGGTTAAGTATAATCCAAAGGATACCTATATTCTCGACCAATTAAAGAATCTGTATTACAGGCTTAAGATGATGGACAAATTTGAAGCACTTAATAAAAAATAGTAAAAAAGAGGGAGTCACTTCCCTCTTTTTTTACCACTATAAAAATAACATAATATTAATTATAAGACAATTCAATCCTTGTTTTCCAAATAAAAAATAGGGAGAAAAAATACATTTGAACAAAACAGTTGCTTTCTTCGTTTTACAGGAAAGACGATTTCAATGAAGACTATTATTTCAATCCTTATTCTTATTTCCATTCAAACTAACGTCAAAATCATGGCACAAGATGATATCCGTACCAATCAATTAAAAGAACAACATTTTCATCCAGGGGTAATAAAAACTGATAAAGAATGGAAGAGTCAGCTTTCCCCAATGCAGTACGAAGTTACACGAAAAAAAGGGACCGAAAGGCCTTTTACAGGGCAATATTTTGATTTTTATGAAAAGGGAAACTATTATTGTTCCAATTGTGGAGCACTTCTTTTTAATTCGGAATCAAAATTTAAATCCGGGTGTGGCTGGCCCAGTTTTAATGATGTGGCTGACCTGAAATCGATCAATATAATCAGCGATAAAAGTCATGGAATGGTCAGAACTGAAATTACCTGTTCCAACTGCGAAGCCCATCTTGGACATGTTTTCGATGATGGTCCACCTCCAACCGGACTTCGCTATTGCATTAATTCGGTATCTCTAAAATTTGTCCCTTTGGAAAAGAAATCAGGGCAATAGGCTCTGCCGGGAAGCTACCTTTCAGCAATAGACTTTACCCACTAGGGTAGCAATAATGGGAAGTTGTTCAGCTATCCCATTTTGTTAGTCGTCTTTAGGCTAAGAAACCCAAATCTATAAACCATTTAAATCTTTTGCTATTCGAATCCTGTTTGCCTATTCTACTGTCCTTGTAATATAGGCTGAATAATCCTTTATAATCGGCTTGTAATCAAGGTGAAATAAGGGAGACGAAATGATAAAATCGGCTGTAGAGCGATTTGAGGCAGTTGGAATATTATATAAAACGGCAATTCTTAATAGTGCCTTAACATCCACATCGTGAGGTTGTGGTTGCATCGGATCCCAAAAAAAGATTAAAAGGTTTACATTTCCCTCACAAATCATCGAGCCAAGTTGCTGGTCACCACCCAAAGGACCCGATTTTAGAATGATCACCTGTGGTGGCATGGCATCAAACTCCTTGCATTTCAAGGTGATCACGTCTTCAACCATCTTCCCGGTAGTACCGGTACAAACGAGTGTATGCTGAGCCAATTCTTTCCAGTTATAACCAACCCACTCAGCCATATCTTTTTTCCGATTATCGTGAGCTACGATTGCAATGGTCTTTTTAATTTTCATTCTCATATTTTCAATTTTATTGGGCAAAGTTAAAGTTATATGGTTTTATAACATCACCTGTTTGATTATCAAAATATTAATATTTCATTAAAAAAGAGTTCAATGTCAATGTTCCAATATATTTTGGATTAATTGAAATATTGTCGTAGCGTTCCAGATTGTTACTTGCAATAATTGATTGTGCCATTTCGGCATATTGCTCTGATTGGTCGTGATATCTCCCTAAATAGCGAACTAATTGAGTTGAAGTACCTCCCTCCCACCGTTTTTGCCGGAATTTCTTGTATGAAGAGACTGTTGCAATGAAAAGAAAATAGTGTTCAACTGACTCTGTGATAGAATTATATGTTCGCAAATAACGTTCATCATCACCTTCACTATAGGGCATTTGTGATCGGGGGTCATCACTTGAAAAGGACATTATTCCAAAGATATTGTTTCCGTTCCGAAATATGGATGAGGTCCCCCAGCCCGATTCAAGAACAGCCTGGGTTAGTACAAGGCTAACCGGGTGAGGATAAATTCGTTTTTTCAATTCACCTAAAGAATCGGTTTCATATTTTTGTTTGATATTGACGAAAAACAAAGAATCAGACTTTGATAACGACTTTTTCTGGATGATGCGCTCTTCTATAAAATTTACATGGTGTAAATCATCCATCAATCGCTCACGGATAATCACAATTGCAGGTAAAACATGCATGATAAATAAATCCTTTCTCTTGTCCGGATTTACATCACGAAAGTCAATGGAACCATTATAATTAACAGGGATTAACAGTGAATCTGATTGATAAACAATGGAATCAACAGCTGTCAATTGAATATTCCGAACCCTGATAATTTCAGGCCAGTACCTTGTATGGTAGATTTCTACCTTTACAATTACATATAAGACTAAAACCACCAGTGCAATATAAATTACATCGCGAATTCCTCTCAACATAAATATGGATCGTTAAATGCTCCCAATTTATTCTTGATCAATTCGGTAATCCCAATAAAAATTATAAAATGGAATCAATTAAACTCTTTTTTGACGATTTCCACCCAGTTTTCAATTCGTTTGTGGGTCAGTCTCGCCTGATTTTCCTGATCCAGGGGCAAACCTCTGAATTGTCCTTCTTTAACAGCCTTTGACTTTTCGAAGGTATACCCTTCCAAAGGGAAATTACCTACAATGGAGGCCCCTTTTTCTTCGAAAAATGCGGCCATAATCCCAATAGCATCGCAAAAATTTTCAGCATATCCCTTTTGATCTCCCAAACCAAAAACAGCAATTTTTTTGTGCGAAAAATCCACATCTTCGAGTGCAGGGAGTAATTCATCCCAGTAATTTGGTAATTCTCCGTCAAACCAGGTAGGAACACCAAAAATCATTTGGTCAAATTCCAGAAAATTTTCCTTATGGACTTCATCAACATTGACAAGCTGAACATCAACTCCGGAGAACGCATTGTGAATGATTCCGGCGATTTTTGCCGTCTTCTTTGATTTAAAACTATAAAAAAGGCCAATTTTTCCCATTCGATACTTCATTTAAATAATACGGATGTGTCTGTTTTAAGAGAAAGTCATCCGTTTGTGATACGAATATACTATTTTTTTAAAACTTAACGATCAGTACTTTAACAAATCCAGGGCTGCAATATAAATCTTTTCTTCGTTAATTAATATGGCGGCTTCCAGAATCCGGTTAAAACCGACCGGTGTAAATGCTGATCCAACCCTGCGAACGGGTGCATCCAAAAATTTAAAGGCCTCTTCGCCAATTATACCGGCCAATTCACCTCCAAAACCACCAAAAACTTTATCCTCATGAACAACCAGTACCCTTCCCGTTTTTTTCACAGAACTTAGGATAGCTTCTTTGTCCAACGGAATCAGCGACCGGATATCCATTACTTCAATATTGAAACCTTCGCGGGCCAGACGTTCTGCTACTTTAAGTGACAGATGAGTTGTATTACCATAAGTTATTAAGCTTAAATCAGTTCCCTCTCTGCGAATTCTTGCTTTTCCAAATGGAACCTCAAAATCATCCGGTATTGGAGTTGCAGCAGCGGGCGAATTATAAAGGGCTTTAGGTTCCAGGAAAAGAGTTGGACCCATAGATCGTATTGAGGTACGAAGTAGCCCGGCAGCATCATCTGCAAATGAGGGATAAACAATGCGAATTCCAGGGAAGGTTGACAGTGTCCCCTCCGTGGTCTGGGAATGGTACAACCCACCTCCGATATATCCTCCTGAGGCTAAGCGAATAGTCACATTGGGACTAAATTTCCCGTTTGTTCGCCAATATTCATGGGTCATCTCAACATATTGTTCCATAGCCGGCCAGAAATAATCGGCGAACTCAGCTCCTTCAACAACGATGCGAATTTTGTTATTGTAACGAGACATTCCATTGGCAGTACCGGTAATAAAATCTTCAGCAATCGGACCGTTAAATACCCGTGCCGGACCAAATTCCTGCTGTAACCCCTTGGAGACATTAAATATCCCCCCTTTTTCCTTATTGGCCATATCCTGACCCCAGATAAATGTATCCGGATTTAGACGGAACTCAGCCTTAAGAGTTTCATTGATTCCTTCAATTAGTTTCTTCTTATCACCGGTAAAGTTGTGAATACCATCAAGGTATTTTGAAGCGGGGTAAGGTTCCGGAATAATAAAATCATAGATTGATGCCGGATCAGGATCGGGTGAAGCCATAGCACTGCGGTGTGCCAGTTTTACCTCCTCTTTGGCCCTTTCTTCAATGGCATGGATCTCATCCTTGGTCAATCGTTCATAACGCGTTAGCAAGCGTTTAAACTTCAATAACGGATCAGATTCCAGAACATAACCCAATTCGGCTTCATTACGGTATAAATCATGCCTGTCTGAGTTTGAGTGAGAGTGAATGCGGATACAATTCGCCTGAACGATACAAGGGTGCTGGTTTTCCAAAGACCATCTCTTGGCTTCCGTCATTGCATTGATTGAGTCGAATACGTCCTTTCCATTACAATGAATGATTCTCAGGTTTTTAAATCCGGTAAAATTATTGGCCACCTTGCGGTTAGCTGTCTGGTCCTTCTTAGGCACCGAAATTCCATATCCATTATCCTGAAAAACAAAAATAACCGGAAGTTCCTCGGTCGATGCACCATTAATTGCTTCATAAACATAGCCTTCTGAAACAGAGGATTCTCCCTGGGAACTGATCGCTACCCCTTTGCCCTTGTAGTATTTGATGGCACGAGCTACACCGACGGCATGCAGGGTATGATTTCCTGTAGCAGAAGATACATTATGAATATTCCATTCCGGTTTACCGATATGATTTGACATGTGTCGTCCTCCGGAAGTTACATCTGCAGCTTTGGATATCCCGTTTAATATAATCTCTTCTGCGGTAAGACCTGCCGATATATTGGTCAACATGTCCCGATAATAGGGAAAGAGGTGATCATGCTCCCTGTTAAATACCTGTCCAATAGCAAGTTGAATCCCGTCATGTCCTGCATAGGGTGCGTGATACGACCATCCGATAGCTTGTTTGAGATAATTTGGTGCCTTTTCATCAATCATACGCCCGACGGTCATCAGATAAAGCCATTTCTCCAATAGCTCCTTATCTGTGTTTTTGATCGTAAAGATTTTTTCAACGGGTATATCGTGTAAAACTTTCATATTAAGCATTTTAAATTCTAAATCAAATATTTTGGGGTTGTTCAAATTGTTCGAGTAAATCGGCTATGCGACGTAGAAACTTACCTCCAAGCATTCCATCGACAACCCTGTGATCGTAAGAAAGGGATAAAAACATTTTATGCCTGACAACAATAGCATCTCCTGTGGGAGTTTCCATAACTGCTGGTTTTTTCTCGATAATACCTACTGCAAGGATGGCTACCTGTGGCTGGTTTATAATCGGGGTTCCGATTAAGCCCCCAAAAGATCCAAAGTTGGTAATCGTAAAGGTACCTCCCTGGAGATCATCAGGATTTAGCTTATTTTCACGGCCTGCTTTGCCAAAATTATTGACCTCCCTGGCTAATCCGACCAGATTTTTGGAATCTGCATCTTTAATTACCGGTACAACCAGATTTCCATCGTTTGTGGCAACTGCGATAGCGATATTGATATGTTTACGCAAAATAATATTCTCCTCATCAACGGAAGCGTTCACCTGGCGGAATTCAGCCAGTGCTTTTGCTGTGGCTTCCACAAATACCGGCATGAAGGTTAGCTTCTCACCGTGTTTCTTTTCGAAATCGTTCTTGGCCGCATTGCGCCAGAGTACAATATTGGTGACATCCGCCTCCACAACTGTCGTCACATGCGGTGATACCTGTTTGGACATTACCATATGATTGGCAATTAACTTTCGGATACGATCCATTTTCAGGATAGTGTCTTCCGCACCGACTGAAACAGAGACTTTAGGCCGTTCGACCTGAGGCGCCGGGAAACTTGGAGTCTTAACAGCAGTTGCCGGTTGCGAAGAGGCTCCCTTTGATCCACCGTGGCGTTGTTCGACAAATTGCAGGATATCACTTTTTTGAACTCTGCCTCCTAAACCACTGCCAGTTATCGAATCAAGTTCTGATAAGGAAACCCCCTCTTTTATGGCAATGCTTTTTACGAGTGGTGAATAAAAACGGCCTGTACTTTTCAGCTCATCTTTTGTTACAGTCTGGGGTGATTGTAATTCAATTACAGGTTCAGGCTTCGTGATATCTTCTTTTTTCTCAGCAATCAGCGGTTCCTGGGTTGATTTTTCATCTTTATCCAAACCTATAACAATCACGATCTGACCCACAGGAATTAAATCATTCTCCGCACATCTGATCTCTTTAATGGTTCCTGCAACCGGGGAAGGAATCTCTGAATCTACTTTATCAGTAGCAATTTCAAAAAGAATTTGATCCTCAATTACGGTATCACCTTGTTTTACAAATAATTTAGTTATTGTAGCTTCCTGGATACTCTCTCCCAGTTTTGGTATTAGTACATTAAAATCAGACATTGTTTACTATTTACATTATTATATTAGTATTCATAAAAAACACATTTTCATGTGCATATTCATAACTAACAAAAAGATTAAAATTTAGTTTAAATCTAACTAAAAAATAGTTCAATTTCCAAGGAAAGAAAAAAGATTATAGTCGGGCCACTGATCTACCTTAAGCAGGATATGAGCCATCACACGGTCCATTTCCTTTGCAAGGTGAGGACCTTTGTAATTGCTGGTATTGGAAAGGATTACCCATGAAATTCCATCCGGTTGACGCTTCACAAGTGCCGAAGAGCCCGGCAAAGTACCTGTCCGCCACCATTCGCCCTTATCGTTGGTTCCTCTCCACCCCAGAGGGTCTAATCCAAATGGATCCACATGAGTCATTTCGTTGATACTTCCGGCAGTCAGGATATCTTTGACTTTAGGTTCGTTATCGATAACTACAATTAATTTCATGAGGTCAATTGGTGAGGCAAGCCATCCGCCGGCAGAACCCAGCAAATGAATGTCATTTCCCCCATACAGTTTAGATACCATACGGCCGGTTCCATCAAAAGATTCAACCGGCTGGCCATCTTCCGGCTGATAATATCTGACTTCATTGGGCAGAGCTTCATTGATAAAGCTACCCCCAAGCCGCATATCTGTTATTCCTGCGGGTGCCAAAACTTCTTTCTTTACAAAAGATTCATAATCTGTGCCTGCAACCTTTGAAATTACTTTCCCCAGGATCAGGTAACCAAGATTGGAATAAACACTATTTGATCCCGGCTCGAAGTGAACCCGATGGGTAGTTACAAATTTAATATAGGAATCAATACTAACCGGTAGCGGATCGCCAACGGCTTTGGAAACAGTTTTAGGGAGAAAGGCAAGATCGCCGTAATGCTGGGTCCATCCGCCCGAATGGTTAAGCAGGTTACGAACCGTAATTTTTTCAAGTCGCTTGTCCTTTATATTTAAAAATTGTTCATCGTTGAGAATCCCATATTTGCCAAACACCTTTGATTCGAGTGTAATTTTTGAATTCTCAACAAGTTTCATAATGGCTACGGCAGTAATCAATTTTGAGACACTGGCTAATCTGAAAAGGTTATTGGGTGTAACCTGAATCTTATCTTCTTCGTCAGCATATCCATATCCTTTGGCAAATACCAGTTTTTCATCCTTAACCACTGCTACAGCAACCCCTTTTAAATTATTCTGGATTCTGAATTTCTCGATGAATTCATCAATGATTCCGGCATTCTGTTCTTCAATTAATTTATTGAATACCAGTTTATTGAATGATTCATTCAAAGGTGACAAAAGTGAATTCCGATTGGAGAATGAGACTTGCCTAAAGGGGCAGAAAAGAAAAACAGCGAGCCAGATTAAACAAATACGATTCCGCAATTTATGCATATGATACCCGATTTAACTGATTTAGTAAAAACATATTTAACTGATTTACATTTGTAAATTACAATTGTAAACAACCTATAATATCACTTAACTTATTGAATTTGTGATAATTAAGGTATGAATCGATTCCGTCAATAATTTTTAAGGTTATTGTTGGATCAATATAATTTGCGGTTCCCACCTGGATCGCTGAAGCTCCTGCGAGAAAAAACTCGATGGCGTCGGTTGCATTCATGATTCCACCCATGCCAACCAAAGGGACTTTAACGGCTTTGGAAACTTCCCAAACCATACGCAATGCGATCGGTTTTATTGCTGGTCCCGAAAGTCCGCCTGTAATTGTAGCAAGTACCGGTTTCCTGGTTTGAGCATTGATGGCCATTCCCAGCAATGTATTGATCAATGAAAGGCTATTTGCCCCGCTGTACTCGGCTGCTCTGGCTAATTCGCCAATATCGGTTACATTGGGAGTCAGTTTTACGATCATCGTCTTGTGATAGACCTTTCGAACGGCACTGACTACATTTTCTACCGAAACACAGGATGTTCCAAATGACATTCCACCCTCTTTCACGTTTGGGCACGAAATATTCAGTTCAATTCCGCCGATATGATCAAGCTCGTTGATAATCTCTGCACAGGCAATATATTCTTCAATGGTCGAACCTGAAACATTAACAAGCACATTTGTATTGTATTTGGTCAGCTTTGGATAAATGTCTGTGGCAAAGTAGCGGGCACCCCGATTTTGCAGGCCGACTGAATTTAGCATTCCTGAGGCTGTTTCGGCCATTCTGGGATATGCATTTCCCTGTCGGGGGTGGATGGTTGTCCCTTTAACCACGATTCCTCCCAACAGGCTTACATCCAGGAAATCATCATATTCCAATCCATAACCAAATGTACCGGATGCTGTCAGTACCGGGTTTTTGAGTTCCAACTTGTGGATGGTTGTGCTTAGATCTGCCATTTTAATTGATTTATGTTGAATACTGGCCCGTCCGTGCAAACGCATTTATGACCTTCGATAGTTTCAGTTACACAACATAAACAAACGCCGAAGCCGCAAGCCATGGTATTTTCAAGAGATACCTCACAGAATACCGATTGGGACTTAGCCTTTGCAGATACAGCCCTCATCATAGGTTCAGGACCACAGCTGTAAATACGTTTAAACTGGCTCAATTGATCTCTAAGAATTGGATGATCAGTTACATATCCTTTTTTCCCTTGTGTTCCGTCTTCGGTTGTTGTATACACCGTTCCGTACTGTGAAAAATGTTCAAGTTCAACCAGATCTGCTGAGGATCGGGCGCCTGTTAAGATGGAAACGTCATTTAAATTCCTGCCAAGTTCCTGTGCCAGGTTCATTAATGAAGCAACGCCGCTACCACCGCCAACAAGCAGAATTTTTTCGGGCTCCGACGGAATGGTAAAGCTGTTTCCGAGTGGAAACATTCCATTAATATAGCTATTTACCGGGGTTTGAGCCAGAGCCCTGGTTCCTTCTCCAATCTTTTTTATTAAAACAGAGATTGTATTTTTACTGTAATCAACCGAACAAATAGAAAAAGGTCTGCGAAGGAAAACACCAGGAGAATGGTCCACCAATAAATTGGCAAACTGGCCGGGATTAATGGTTTCCAGTGGATCGGGCACCTCTAATTGCAATAAATGATGATCATCATTGAGCTGACGATTTTCAATAACCTTCAGATTCTGAACAGTTTTTCTCACTGCATGAAATTTAAACATTTTTTGATGGCCGTTTAAAGCTGTTCGCTCAACTCTTTTGGCTGACAAGCCCGAAACTGCACTAATTCATGCAAAGATAGGTCAAATTCTATTTTGAAGGAGTATAGGCCGCGAAAGTTTTATCTTTAAAGAAGAATACAATGCGTTCAACATCCTTAATATCATTGATATAACTGGTTAAATCTGAAGATGGCAGTGAAGAATTTAAACTGGCGGATTGATTAGGCTCAATCGGCTTTACGGATTGAACAAACAGGTTTTCAAGTGATTGATCAGGTAGCTTTTCATGAGAATTCACGTCTGTTTTACGACCCATTGATGGACTGCCTGAAGAAGCAGGAATTTCTATAGTTTCCTTGAATAATGAAGGTTCCTTTGCCTGGGAAGATTTAGTTTCAAATATGGCACCCTCCCCCAACAATAACCAGCGGGAGTTTAATGTTTTATATACTCCGAGCATCTTTTGTATAAAAGAGGCACTCGGATAATTACGGCCGTTAAGTACATGTGAAACACTGGATCGCTGCACACCAATCTTATCGGCGAATTCAGCCGGGGAAATCCCCTCATTTTTAAGAAATTGTGTAATCCTGTCCTTCATGGCTATTGCAATTAAACGTTTAATTATGAAAAAAACTTCCCGTACAAAGATTCCTTCGTAATGAATGAATCATTAGGCTGTACTATTTCCGAATATAAAATCAAGATTAACCTTTTTGAATTATATTACAAATGTATAAAATATTAAATTGATATATGTAAATATTTTATAAATAATTAATGAATTACATTAGTGAACACAAAAAATTTAATATACATCGGTAATTAATCGAAATTTTTATATAATTTATGTCAACTTAAAATTAAATTGACTTTTATTCAAATAAAGAAGAAAATATTAAGGTATTACCCAATATTATAATAGTTTACTTCAACCAGCCTAAAGCACTTGTCTTACATTAAGTAATTATTTATAAAAGGCACTTAAAGTACTGGATTATAGATGAATAATCTTTATTAAACCTTGTTTTATCCCTCTTTTTCAGTCGAAATTAACAAATGTAACTATATACCTAGTATTATCACTTTAACAATACGACGTATATCCCTGATTATGTCTACATTATATCTATATATTTAGGTTTAAAATTGGAAATTGGCAAGGCTAAATATTCTTTAAAAACAGGTTATTAAAATCAATTATTATGTCCAAACAAATGTAATTATTTATTATTTAATGTACATATGTGTGCACAAATTGGATATTTACATATGTGCATTGTTTTTATTTGTATATTATCAGATATATTTCACGGATAATGCCATTGAATTTGGCAATGCAAGGCGAATCGCATTTTAAAAACCAATAAGGGCGGTAGATTAACCCGAGACGGGCATAAAATTGGAGAGAAAAACTAATTGAAGTTTATTGACGGGACAAATTATTTTAGTCTAACAAATCAAAACTCTTTATTAATGAGTTATTTATAGGCTTTATTATCCTCTTTTACCCCTCTGAGAATTGGGTAAATTTAAAAAGCTTAACAAGGATCGGGGTATTATTCAGCCAGAAATAGGATAACCATATTATAATATTTGAACTGAAGCGCTAAAGAGCGCCAAAATTGACTGACAGCAAAAGTTCTGAATTTATTTTCCGCTGAGAGATCAAATATGACGTTCGGACTCCTATTTTAACCGGGACATACAACCTGAGGAAATTGCAATCGGCAGTCCACTCGGCGCCTGCCGATCCAAAGGCAAAGCGGTAATAGTCGTTGACTTGATTGGTTACCGGAACCGTTGCCCATGCCTGATCATAAAATATCCTCAATGAGATTCTTTTAAGATAGGTTAGCTTGCCCAGACTCCAGTCCGGATAAAAAACCGGCAAAATATAATCTGATTTTAAACAAAATAACCGACTGTTTTGCAGATTCAGGTATCCCCGGGGATAAAAAATATAGTCAGTAGAGGAATTACCCGTGGATTGTTTATGCTGGTAACCGCTATATATTCTAAAACCCTGATGTCTCACTAAACCAGGGAAATACAGAGTCCCTTCGGCAGTCCAGACCGGATAGGAATTACCCTTTTCAGTCGGCGAAGAATGATAATTAAGATCAATTATCTGGCCAATCGCTGACTGAAGGTCCCTAAGGCTAAGCTGTTTTGTATTGTAGGCATACAATCGGGATGTCAGCAAAAGATAGTTGCCATTACTGAATGGGGTTAACCGGTCCTGCCATACCTGGGTATATCCGAGCTGAAATTCCGGTTGAACCAACCGGTTCCAGGTTCCATGTGACAAATTAAGTGGGATATTAACTATTCCATTGATATTTAATATTTTGTATGAAAAACTGACCATCTGCGTATCTTTACTGACACTATGTGTGACCGGATTTCTTGTGGTATTAATTTCAAAATATTGCGATTTTTCGCGACCATAATCACCCTTCAATTTAAATACAGGAAAGAATCCGGTATAATCGAATTCTGCCACCCATTTACCGGTTTTACTGATCCCTGAATAATCATAACCCAATTGTGTAATTGCGGTGCTTAATTTATTCTGAGACATCAGGGATAATCCGGGTGTGATCTGATCGTTGGCCAGATCAATATGGACGGGTGCCCAGCTATGAAAGTTAAAAAGATGGTTAAACTTAGAATATTTTTCTGATTGACAGGTCACAGTATCTTTAACAGAAAACCCGGCAATTCCTTTTTCCTGTGACAATAGTTTATCCGCCAATTTGTAATGGAATGATGTCACTGAATCCAATGCCGTAAAGTTAAAGGGTTGTAAATGTGATTTGACCACTTTAAATCCATCCGAAGTATAATTACAATAAATGAAATTCTTTCCGTCTGGGGTTGTTTGAACATCCCTGACTCCAAATCTGGATTTTGTGATTCTGTATGTTTCCTTTGATTTTAGATTTAAAGTATACACATCATCGATCCCTTCGATTGAACCTGTGAAATAGACCCAATTTCCGCGCATCACGGGTCTTTTAAGTTCATTATACGTATATGGCATCAAAATCTCAATGGCCCCTGTAAAAGGGTCTATTTTGGCCAGCGATTTACCTTCCTGGCCAAGTACGATAGCAATTAATGTGGCGTTATCGTCTGACCACGATGGTGTAAGGATAAATAGATCTTTCGCCAGAGAGGTCTCTTTTTCAATTTTTCCTGATCCCGGCGACAATAAGACAATTGAGCATTTGTTGTTTTGATCAACTTTTATTGCTGCAAGATGCTTTCCATCAACCGATAAACAAGGTGCATAGATTTTTTCCGAATATTTGTGTTCGAGAATAGCTCCATTGCTTAAATTAAGAATTCTGAGCAAGGAAAATTCGCGGTGGGTCCAGCGGATATCCGGTTTGGATTCAAACCAAAGCACTTTACCGTGACCACAGGTTATTGATTCCTCGAATAAACTGCCAGGTGTAAAAATGTTCTTTTCCATGCCATTTGCACTGATTATAACAAATCTGGTCAGATTATCCATTGAATATTTTACGGAAAAACAGGTAGAATCGCTCAACGGATATGGATACTGATAACTGACATAGCCTCGCTCAGGTTTGGTAATCATTTCAAATTCAGACATATCTGATGCATTGTCCTTTGCTGACCAGCTTTTTTTTAATGAATTGAATATGGTGTCATAAGCTGTTGTCAAGTTCATCCCCGTAACCCGCTTGATTCCGGCTGAAAATGGATTGAGCGACAATGGCTTATGCGCCACCTGAGCCAATACTTTGGACCAGCTTTCCGAACCATATTTACTTCTGATACCTGCAACCATCTGGTAACCCAACTGATAATAATCAGGAACATAATCCCGGTAGGATCCAAGATAAGCTTTGTCATAGCTATAAACTCCTTTTTCAATACTCTGAGCTTTCAGTTCCATTTCGAAAGACGGAACTCTTCCCCTTCCCGAATGGCTAAGGGCTGTTTCTGTTGCCACAGCATCTCCTTCCAGGAACCAAAATGGCAAATATAATCCGATGGCCAGTGCAGCTGCCTGTTCTCCTAAAATAATCCTTAGAATCGCAGGTAATTCTTTATCAATCTTATCGATCTGAACAACATGTCTGAATTCATGAATTGCCAGTTGCTCCAGCCAATCCTGGGCATAAATATCCTGGAAAGGGGTTGTAAAAAGTTCTACCCGTGCAGGTGCCCATGCAACAAATCCGTTGGAGCGTACAGTGCTGGTATGGAGAATAACCGAGATTTTAGCAGGCTGATGTTGAAGTGTCTTTCCTGCGAATAGATATGATTTTTCCAAAAGATATGCCATTCGCTGAGCTTTAATCTCAAATTCCGTAGGAAAGATGATCTGAAAATTTGGCGTATTTATCTGCTTCCAATGAATACCTCCAGGATCATCACCCAATACATAATATTGAGCAACAGCAAGATAATTCAGGACTAAAAAGAAAAAAAGGAAAATAAACCGCTTCATTTTCAGGTCAGATAATTGCATTTTTCAGATCGGGGCACATTGTTTTTTCAACCATTTCAAAACGTCGCCTTTTAAATGAGGTTTTAATGCTTTAAATACCTTTTTATGGTAAGTGTTTAGCCATTTAAGCTCCTCGTTATTCAATAATTCCCGGTTAATAAGTCTTTTTTCTATAGGACAAAGTGTCAAGGTTTCGAATGAAAGGAACTGTCCATAAGCTGAACAGTTTTCATTTTTGCATAAGAGGACATTTTCAATACGAATTCCATATTCCCCTTCGCGATAAAGTCCTGGTTCATCAGTTATAACCTGGCCTTGTTGTATGCTTTCACGGTTAAATTCGGGACGAATTCCCACCGGTCCCTCGTGTACAGACGAATAATGACCAACACCATGCCCGGTTCCATGTCCGTAATTCAAACCATTCTCCCACAAATTCTTACGTGCTAAAATATCCAGCGAGTAACCTTTTGTACCCGCGGGAAACTTTACCTTCGCCAGGGCTATCATACCTTTTAGGACCAATGTGAAATCAGATTTTTGCTTGGCATTTACTTTTCCGATGCAGATTGTTCGTGTTATATCGGTGGTTCCATCCAGATATTGTCCCCCTGAGTCAATCAGAAGAATTCCATCCTGAGTTATTTTGACGTCAGTTTCGGGTGTTGCACTATAATGGACAATTGCCCCGTGGGGGCCCCAGGCAACAATTGAACTGAAACTCTCATCCATGAAATATTTACGGGTGGAACGAAAGGCTCTTAACCGTTCTGCTACAGATAGTTCTGTCAACCCCGCATTTTGTCCAGGTTTGTTAAGCCAGCATAGAAAGTTGGCCATCGCAATACCGTCACGGCGATGGGCTGCCCGCATCCCAGCTATTTCCACATCATTTTTAACTGATTTAAGAAGTGTGGGTATTGCAATTCCGTCTACTACCCTTGTCCTTTCAGAAAAAAACTGATAGGCAAGCGAGTTTGTGTGATCAGGATCAAGGTAAACAGATGTTGGAATTTTTAGGGACAGCATGTCCCATATTGATTCATAACTTATTACATCGACTCCCTCACTCTTTAGAGTTTCGAAAAGTGTAAGCGGAATTTTTCCTTCACTAACAAACAAAATTGCATTCTGGTGGTCAATATATCCATACCCGGTGAAGAGCGGATTGTACTGAATCTCGTTTCCTCTCAAATTAAAACACCATGCCAGGTCGTCCAATTGGCTTACCAAAGTTGCCTTCACTAGATTCTCCGTCAGTTTATTCCTGATATGCATTAACTTTTCAGATCGACTTTGACCAGCAAACCGAACTGGATAATCGACAACAAGTGCCTGTGATATTGAAGGTTTGTCTTGCCAAATTTCAGAAACCAGATCCTTGCTAATTATCAAATGGTTACCCTTCGCACCTATTTCTTCTTTAAGTTTATTCATTTCTCCTGCCGAAATGGTCAGGCCGTCAATGGCAACCGAACTTCCTGGCTTAAGTTCCTGGTTCAGCCACGGTGCTATAGCGATACTATCCGCCTGTCGGTCCTTCATAAGGATAAAACCGGTATTCTTCAATTGAGATTGTGCCTGAATAAAATATCGTGAATCGGTCCACAATAGGGCCTGATCCTGTGTGATTACGACCCGTCCGTATGAACCGGTAAAACCGCTGATCCATGCTATGCTGCGCCAATTAACCGGAACATATTCACTCAAATGGGGATCGGTTCCATATATAATTAAAGCGTCCACACTTTCCGATTTCATTAAATTACGTAACGAAGTAATACGGTCTACAATGTTCATTTATTAGCATTTATGTAATAGTTTATAATTTCGAACATGCTTTTGGAGCACAAAGTTTCCGCCTTGATTTCTTCCGGAAACAGGTATTCAATTGATGAAACATCATCTGCCGGAACAATGGCTTCATGATTATCAATAGAACAAACAAAGGCCATATCCACTGTAAAAACCGAGAAGTCAGAATAGATATATTCGTTTGGAAATGAAACTAAAAATTCGGCTTTGGTAATATGAACGCCAAGTTCTTCCATGATTTCTCTCACTACTGTATCTTCCAACCGTTCCATTGGTTCAACAAATCCTCCCGGAAGATCGAGCATTCCTTTTGCCGGATCAATAGCCCGCCGGGCTAACAGCAGTTTCCCCTCCTTATTGAAGATCAGGCAGGCGACTGCCGCCGAATTGTTAATAAAATAGATAAAACGGCAAGCTTCGCAATGAAAGGAATGTCCTTGATCATTGGTATTGAAGTTATTAGATCCGCACCTTGGGCAATACCTGATTACATCCTTCGGATGAGTTTTTGGTTTCATTTTAATATATTTTGCACCTGACGGATGAAATTTAATTCATATCTATTTTATAATCATCTGTGCGTTCATCCAATTAATCAGCATCAAAGGCCATTGATCATGAGGTTTGCCTGTTTTATTCATTCCAAATCCGTGTCCCCCTTCCCGAAAAATATGGAGTTCCGCAGGAATCCCTTTTTCTTTCAATGCACTGTAATATTCAATGCTATTTCGTGGAGAGACAGCACTGTCATCATCTGCCAGGATTAAAAAGGCGGGAGGTGTCTCCGGGGTAACCTGGAGTTCATTTGAAAAGTAACGGATCAGTTTCAGATCATGGTTTTTACCCATGAGGTTTTCGCGTGATCCCATATGTCCCCAAAGTTCGTTAAAAGTGACAACAGGGTAAACCAATACTGAAAAATCGGGACGGCAGCTTACCTTTTCAACCGGATTCGCTGAATCAACCTTCCCCTTGTCAAAATGGGTGGAAGCTGTGGCCGCGAGATGGCCTCCGGCAGAGAATCCGGAGATTCCAATTTTGTCAGGGTCGATTCCCCAGTCGGTTGCATTATAACGGACAGTTCGAATGGCCTGCTGCGCATCCAAAAGTGGAATATCATAATGTCCGTAAGGCAGGCGGTATTTTAAAACAATCCCTGCAATTCCTTTACTTTTTAAATATTCGGCATAAGCATAGCCTTCATGATCCATTGCTTCAACGGCATAGCCCCCGCCCGGACAAATGACTATGGCAGCACCGGTATTTTTTTCTTTGTCAGGTAAATAGACGGTTAGTGTAGGATCAGATACAAAACGAACCATCTTGCCGTTAAAAATTTCTTCAGCTTGCGGGCATTCGTTATTTCCCGGTGCCCCGTTGGGCCATAGTTTTATAACATTTTGGCCAATAGCTAATTGAAATGAAATTGAGGCGAGAACCACAAGCACTATTTTTTGTTTCATTTTTCGTGTATTCTAAAAAGTTCATACCGATAAAATTAAAAAATATCAGCTCTAATTTTAACTTTGTTTTTTTATTTTGGAGAAAGAAGATCATTTATTTCAGTTATATTTGCTTTCATGAGTTTTAAGCTGCTTTGGGAAGGTTTTATGATTGGTACTGCTGTATCACTTCCGCTGGGTCCTTTAGGGATGTTATGCATTAAAAGGACAGTTAATAAAAACTGGAAATCAGGGTTTATATCCGGATTGGGAATTGCGACTTCAGATGCCATGTACGCCATTATCGCCGGTTTCAGTCTGACGATTATTATTAATTTTATCCATAGCTATGAGATTTATTTCAAAGTCTTTGGAGCAAGCATGGTCATCTTTCTGGGATTATATATATTTCTTTCAAATCCTGCGAAGGAAATTCAGAAATTCAAACAAAAAGGGACTTCGTATTTACAGGACTACCTGACCGCTTTCCTTCTGACGGTCACCAACCCTCTTTCCGTCTTTATTTTTATTGCCATATTTACAAGCTATAGTCTGGTACTTCAATCTTCCCAACTCTTTGAAGCCCTTTTGATTGTTGGAGGAATCTTTTCTGGCGGGGCCACCTGGTGGTTTATCCTTACTGGATTAGCTTATCTGTTTAAGCATAAACTAACCATAAATACCTTATGGTGGGCGAATAAAATAATTGGGTTAAGCGTTATACTGATTGCAGTAGGATTGTTTATATTGCTGTTATTCAATGAGGTATAACTCGTGAGTGAATTTAACAGCCTTTAAATGTTCATTTTCACCAGTTCACACGCTAGTAAAATTATAAATGAAGTCCTGCATCAAGTAATATCTGAATAAATTCTTCCGGAGCTCGCCGCGGTTTTCCTGTCGAGCCATCCATAAATCCCAACACAACTTCCCCTTCATTGATCAAATCTCCCTTTTCATTGTATATTTCGGAGAACATCCTGAATTTTACTTTGGGAATATCTTTGATTATCGTTCTGATAATGAGAACTTCATCATATAAGGCAGGTTTATGGTAAACCGCATTCAGGGCTCTAACCGGAAGTATAATACCACTTTCTTCAACCTCCCGGTAGGATTTCCAGATATCCCGGATCATATCAGTCCGGCCAATCTCATAAAGACGAGGATAATTTCCATAGTACATCACACCCATACGATCTGTGTCACCATAACAAACCCTGTATTTCGAATCGTAAATTAACATAAGAATTATATTTATTAAGACCACTTTGAACGCCAAAGTTAACCGGAAATAAGAAAGCCTGCAAAATTGGTGTCCTAAATTTAAAAGCTGTAATTTTAACCGATGGAGCTTTCCCTTTATGTTCTGTTAATTGTCTGATTAGTTTGCCTGACGCTGTACCATGAAAGGCCAACAATCCAAAAGATTCCATTTACCAAAATTATTGCAACTATCAGTAATACAGTAATCAATGACGTACTACTTCCAGCTGAAAGAAAAGTGGGAAGCACTGCTACCACTGATGAAATAAAACCAATTGATACTCCCCAAATGAGTAAAACGCCGTATTCCCGAACCAATAATATGACGACTTGCCAGCGTCTGAATCCCAAAGATTGCAAAAGGACCATCTCCGATTTTCGTTCGAGCAGTGACCGGGCAAGCACTACAGCAAGACCCACTGTTCCTAAAATCAATCCCAGTGCACCCAAAGCCAGGAAAATTGACAGGTACGTATTGGCTACTGAATTGAACTCCATCAGCCTTTGCGCTGCTGTCGTCATCTCCCAGCCGTAATCCCGGAAAACATTTCCGAGCTCCTCCCCTGCCTTTTGGGCATTTTTTTCCGGAACATCAATTAAAAACAACTGGGAACCACTGATTGTTGGAAAATGCTTCAGGAAGTTGGTATTCGAGATCAGGATATAACCCTGAAATACAGATGGTGAAATTCCTGCTATCAGTTTCATTTTCAGGAGTTCACCCCTATTATTTTTATAGGTTAGCGTGTCGCCAATTTTCATTCCCAATCCCCATTCAATAACAGTCTGATCAGCTATAGCCGGAACCACACCATCCGGTGAAGTATTATTTAGTGCTTCCCAAACCTCTTTATTTTGAATTTGCGGGCATTTTGTTTCGAAGCTGAAACGTTCCCTGAAAATACCGGCATCAGTTCCCAGGATTGCCGGATTGCTAGCCCGGTTCAGATTTAAACAACTAGCGTCATCTCCATCTATCTTGCTAAACTGATCAGCATGAAAGGAAGTTGTTATCCCCTCCTTTAACCGTCTATCCTTGTCATCAAGACTGAATGAAACAGGTATTGTAGTCTCTGCAAAGTATTGATAACCACCTGTTCCGCTACTTTTTCCCTTAACGTTTGATAATGAATCCTCGCGGTTTGCACCAGTTGAGACAACCAGGAAGGTTCCAAGGGCAAACAAAATAATTATCGTTAGCGATCGGCCTGTATTTTGTGACCTGTTCCGTTGGTTCAGGGATTTAAGTGAGAAACTGATAATCAGTTTTTGGCTGTAACGACGCAGAATAAAATCTGCCAGTAGCAGTAATCCCAATAGCATTAACCCTCCCGAGACAAAAAAGAGCGATGAATTTAAACTTTTCGAGATTGCCAGTTGGTACACAGTCAAACCGGATCCAAGAATAAGTGAGCCGGTCATTAATAAATTTTTGACCAGGTTTATCCAGGTGTTTCGTTTTTGATCCTGATGTCTCTGTAGTTCAATGGCCTGTCTTTTAAAATTGCGGTAAATGGCCGCCAGAACAGTCAGAATAGCTATTAAAACACTAATTACCCAACCGGTTATAAGTGTTGTTGTTTGGATATTCAGCACTAATACCGACGTACGGACTGCATCCCACCACAATGAGTTAAGAGCCAGGAAGATTACTTTGGTATAAACCACTGAAATAAAAAGGCCGAATAAAGCGCCAACTACTGCCACCAGAATCCCTTCGCCAAGAATCAGGCTTCTGATTTGATTCCGGGTAAACCCAAGAATAAGGAGTGTCCCTATCTCTGTCTTACGGTGTTCCAGATTCAGAAGAAACAGCAATGCGGTAAGGATCAGAGCTGCAGAAAGCAGGAAAAAGCTAAGACCCAGGAATAACTGACTAAAATCGACACCATTTCGGGCAGCCTTTAATCCATTTTCCCTAACAGGCATCACCAGAATACCCAGATTCGCAGGTTTTATGGAGTCTGAAAAAAGAGCTTTATAGTTTTCAACTGTGAATGCAGTGCTGTTTACTCTGATAGCCGTGACGTTTCCAAACCTGTTTCCCCAGATTTGAAGTGCCCTTTTCAGCGAGATGAATGCTTTTGGGGTCCCTTTATATTGATTCCAGTAACCTTCATCTTTAGTACGGATTGATGCGAGCCTGATCGGAATCCCGGTTTCCCAGTCACGGCAATGGCCGGCATCTGACAACCCCGGTAAAGATGGCATTAAATCTTTGTCCGCATATTTTCCTTCAATCGGTACCACCTTTTTGATACTGAATTTCGCCTGCTTTTCAACCAGCTGACGCAGCGGTCCTATCTCAAAATATTTCACTTCAAGTGAATCCCCTGCCTTTGCACCAAGATCCGATGCCACCCAGCTGTTTATAACTATATCATTATCTTTTAATTCATTATCATTGATTGTTGAAATGAAAGAATAAGGTGTAGATTTTCCATTGAATTCCAGACTATTCGCAAAATAGGTCAGTATAGCCTTGGATTCTTTCATCGGTTTCAAAGCTACTACGATCTGATCCTCGATAAATACCCTTTCGGAGGTTATTTGAGTTTCTTTTAAAAGTGAAATCTCTTTTACTTTTAATCCTGCATCCTCGGTTGTAAAACAACTATCCAGAAACACACCTATTTGTTGAGTATCAAGTTTGGGAGCTGATATCAGCAGACAATTAGCTTTACCGTCAAACTTCATCAATGAATTAAGTTTATCGAGGGAAAGAAACAGATTGTAAGGGGCTGTTTGCGAATTCTTAAGATTAAAAAAGCCCATAGATTGCTGATCTGCAATCTCTTTGATGACAGCCTGGAAGGAGACACTTGTTTCGGCATCTGAAACTAATGGAGCATTCAGCGGGATTAGACTTGCTTTCTTAATCCTGGCGATGAAGTTATCCCCTTTTTTCAAATGAAGCCTTTCAGCCAGATTTTTGCTGATAATTACTTCATTACCCTTTAGATCCTGAAATATTTCAGATTTGGCTATTTTCCCGAAGCGATTGTCTATACCGGTCACCTGAACCTTGTTCACCCGTTCATTACCTCCGTCAGCAACGGCAATTCCTTCGAGCATTAGGGCCGAAGCAACGTCAAAGTCACCTTTTTTGGCCAATTCGCCGGCCAGTTGAGACCGAAAATAGCGATCAGCAGTTGAAACAGCATGGGTAGTTGTTCCCAATCTGCAAAAAGCCGATTGTTCAAGACTGTAGGTTACAGAATCACCGATGATCAGTGATCCTGTAAGGACAGCCGTACTGATTGCCACCCCCAGTACCACCAGTAGATTAGCCTTTAGATAAAGGATAAAACTCCTGTATATGAGTGTTAAACGTGTCATTGAAGCTGACCGTTTTTCAGATTATAGATCTTATCCATTTGTGAAGCCAAATCCGACGAATGTGTTACAACAATCAATGAAACACCTTCTTCACTGCTAATGTGATTAATTAATTCCGCCAGATTTCCCGCATTTTGTTCATCGAGGGCGCCGGTTGGCTCGTCAGCAAGAATCAACTGCGGTTTGTTGATCAGTGCTCTGACAACTGCAGTCCTTTGACATTCACCACCCGAGAGCACAGATGGTTTTTGGTTACGCTGCTCCCAAATTCCGACTTTTCGGAGTAAATATTCTGCCCAATCTTTTTCGGCTTTACCGGCTATTTTTTTGATCGGCAAAGTTGGTAACAAAACATTCTCCCAAACAGTACATTGGGGCAAAAGATGGTGCATCTGAAATACAAATCCAAGTTCCTGATTGCGAAAATAAGCCAGATCTTTCTGCGAATACCCAGTAATATTCATCCCATTGAAGACAATCTCACCAGAATCCGGCTGATCGAGTGTCCCAATCAGATTAAGCAAAGTGGTTTTTCCGGAACCACTCGGACCTGCAATAGCAATCTTTTGATTGATATGTACCTCCAGATTAAGATCTTCCAGTACTTTTCTGAAATTACTCTTTTGTGGATCGCCGTATCCTTTAAAAATATGTTTTAATTGCAGAATCATCTTTTCTGAGGGATTGAGAACTTGTTTAAAATAGCAGGTTAAAGTAACTGATAAACGTCGATCATTTGCCGGGCATGATCATGAATGTTAAAATTTAATTCAACTCCGTCCCTGGCCCGCAAACTTATCTTATTTAATTTTTTCGAATCAGTTAATAATCCGGCAAATGCCTCACAAAGTGCTTCAGGTGTATTCGGCTGATAAATAATCCCGCCACCTGAAAGTTTAATGATTTCAGGGAACGCGCCCAAAGCCGGCTGGACAACTGCAACACCTGATGCCATTGCCTCCAAAAGGTACATTCCGAACGCCTCGCCATTTCTGACAGGAACGGAAATCAGAGAAACCCGGCTAAAGAACCTCTGTCTTTCGGAATCCTCAAAATCTTCAAGAAATTCAACCTGATTGTCAAGCGTTTCACTGCTTATTTGTTTTCTTAATTTCCGGATATAACCAGTATCAGATCCGGTTGAACCTCCAGTCAATAAGAGCTTTACATCTTCAAATCCAGCTCTCTTCTTCAGTTGAATAAAAGCGTCAACAACAATATCCAGCCCGTTTTCGGGACACATCCGGGAGATAAAGCCAATATTGCGTTCCTTTTCGTCTGCTGGAATAAACGTATAATCAATGGGATCGACTCCAAGGTACAAACATTTTAATTTTTCATCGGGCAGATTCATCCTTTGCTTCATTACTTCTGAAAAGTAATGACTTACCGGAATAAAGAGATCAACTTCCTTCGCTTTTTCACTCATTAGTTTCCAAATCTGATCCTGATAGGCAGGTTGCATGGTATCAACCCATACATCTTCATCCTGCAGGGAACAGACTACCGGTACCTGAAACTTTTCTTTAATCCTATGAACCAATCCGAGCAACAAGGCATTTGAAATATGAACAATATCAGGTTTACAATGCATTACCATCCAGTCGACCAAACGATCCAACTCCTCCTGCTGCTTACCGTCTTCCCCAAGCAGCATTGAAACGGTCATCTCCTCGAGTCCTTTAGCGTTGGTTGACCCGGCCATGGAGGCTGCTATTTTGAGGATAGGTTTGGTATTCAGGAACCGGTCAAACCATGCGGGAGCTTTTCTGAATATGGGATAAAGCTGTTTGAGATAAATACTTACAGCACCATAAAAAACCGGAATTTCATTAATATCACGCTCATCTGCGAAGATAGGGAGGTACATGGGGATTTTAATCACCTGATGACCTTGCTCCCTTAACGCAACAACATATTTACTGTCGCGCAGGCAGTTTCCACAGTAAAAGCTACCCCCGGAACCCGGAATAATTTGAACAATATTCATAAACAAGTAGAATTAAAAGCCATATATAATTGAATTACAATCAATAACGAATTTGCTTTGTTTTAATGACTAACCCGTATAAACTCCTATTTCCCAAAACAATAGACTGTGCCATTCAAAGAACAGACGATCATTAAATTTTCGATTACAGCCGGATTATGGAGGATGGCATTGCCCACCTCATATTTCCAGATCTGGGATCCATCTGAAAGTTTAATTAAGGCAAGGTCACCACGCATATTGGCAGTTAATACTTTATCCTGAATAATTACAGGTGAGGCTTCCACCCTGCTTCCACTGTTGAAACTCCAGATCAGCTTCCCTGAATTTTTATCCAGGCAATAAACAAACTTATCACGATTACCCGACACTATTCGATCGCCGGATAAAGAAGCCGAAGCTATAAACGGTTGTTTTAACGCTTTGTTCTCCCAACTCCAGATAATTTTACCCGTTTGAATATCGATTTTGGAAAATTTCCCGTCATAATCGCCAATATAGGCCATCTGATCACCTACCGGACATGATCCTGCAACATAGGTTGCTACGTTAATTTTAGTCTCTAGCTTACCACTTGCAATGTTGATTATATGAAGGAAACCATCACAGCCTCCAAAAATTGCCTTGCCGTTAAAACAGGCAGCTTCTCCGTTGATAAAATTATCAGACTCATACTTCCACTTTATTTTGCCTGTTTGGGCATCCACGCAATGAAGATTATAATCGTAACTTCCTACAATTAACCACGTTTTAGAACCTGATTTCCAATAATTTGCTGATCCCATGATTTGATTGTCGGACTTATATTTCCAGATCAGCGACCCATCCGAAAGTTTCAATGCAAAGAGGTTGCCATCCAGGTTTCCAACAAAAACTTTATTATTCAAAATAAGGGCAGGTGCCTCAATTGAATTCTCTGTCTTATGTTTCCAAACCAGCCGCCCTTTTAAATTCAGACAATAGACTGTTCCGTCCGTTCCACCTACAACTATTTTCCCGTCAGCAATCACCGCTGTTGATTTAATATTATCACTAACCTGGTAGCTCCAAATCAACCTGGGTTTATCGGGGAAGTTAGCTTGCGTTACCCCTAATAGGCTTTGACTGCCGCGAAAGTTGCTCCAGCTCTCAGAAGTTTGCCCATTCGCAACATACAGAAAATCCAAAATCAGCACTAAAAGTAATAATATCCTCATAATTAATCTTTTACAGAGAGTGCACCCGTTGGACATGCCTTTGCAACAATTTCAGCAGTTTTCGCCAGTCCTGATTCAACCGATTCATTAAATGGTACCCCAATCACCACATCAAATCCACGGCCAATATATGAAAAACCATATTCCTCCTGGTATTTTGAAGTCATCCGGACACAAATACCGCATTTGATACATTTTAACGGTTCGTAAACGATCGAACTGGTAAAATGCTTGGTCATTGCTTTCCTTTCATTTCCTGAATAATGAGTTTGATTTGCATGATAACGGCCGGATAAATCCCTCAGTTTGCAATTATCCATATCCCGGCAATCGCAGTGCAGACATCTCCGGGCCTCCAGAATAGCTTCTTCCCGCGTATATCCGTTTGAATTTGCATGATCTGAAGCTATTCTGTTATAAGGCACCGATTCTTTAAGATATTCAGAAATCTCTTGTTGAATCAGCTTCCCAAACCGCGAATTAAACATCTGTGGTTCTCCCCTGGGTTCTTCGCCCGATAAATATTGGGATACGGACCAGGCCACCTCTTTCCCCTGTCCCACTGAACGAACTGCAAGTCTGGAAGTCCGGGTTGAATTTCCGATTGCAAAAACACCTTTTAAAGAAGTTGAATAACTATTCCGATCAGCGTCAATTCCCCTGGAATTCAATACAATACCCCAATTTTTGATTTCATCACCAATTGTTCCTAAAGCTATGATTACTGCATCAAATTCATCTTTAAGCCCATTAAACAGACTAGAATTTATCTCTTTTTCCCCTTCAAAGAGAACTCCTGTTCTTAAAATGGCATCAATCTCCCGGTCCAAAAGGTTCAACGGTAGAATTTCAGGCTTAATTTCAGTCCGAAGCAAGCCACCAGGTCTCTTATTTTTATCGTATAATACAGTTTGATAACCATTTAACTGTAAATAGTACGCCGCAGCCAATCCTGCAGGTCCGGCGCCAATCACGGCGACTCTTTTCCCGTTCAGGGGAAGCGGTTCAAACGGATGAAGGTCATTTTCATCACCCACAAACCTCTTTAACAAACAGATCGATACCGAAGAATCCACGGTTCTCCGGTGGCAGGCTCCTTCGCAGGGTGCCGGACAAATTCGTCCTAAAACTGCAGGCAAGGCAATATCCTTTTTGACCAGCTTCAACGCTGCTTCAAATTTATCGGCAGCAATCAACCGGTTCATTTGAGGAATATTCATATGTGCCGGGCATGCTACCTGGCATGGTCCCTGACAATCACCAACATGTTCGCTGAGAAGAAGTTCCAGTCCGGTCTGCCGGGCCTCCCTGATCTCCTCATCTTCGGTGATGACCGACATACTTTCAGTTACAGTCACTGAACACGATGGAATTAACCGACCATTAGAGAGATCTTTTACCAGACATAACATGCAGGATGTAAAATGGCCCAGTTCTTCGTTATAACACATGGAAGGTACCCTGAATCCTGCAGCCTCAGCAGCCTTTAGTACAGAAGTCCCCTCTTCAACAATTGTTTCGTGACCGTTAATTTTAATCTGGACCATTTACATCTAAATTTACTAAAAATTATCTCATTACAACAGCATTAACCGGACAGACCTGACGGCATGCATCACATTTGATGCATAAATCCTTATTAATCCTGTGTTTTTCAAGAGGCTGAAACGGTATTGCAGCAACGGGACAGCGCTGAACACAGAGGGTGCAGCCAATGCAATCATCTGTAATAGAATAATTTATTAACGGAATACATTTCCCGGTCGGACATTTACCATTTAAATGCGCTTCATATTCTTCCCTGAAATATTTCAAGGTGCTCAACACCGGATTGGGAGCAGATCTACCCAAACCGCAAAGAGAACCTTTCTTAGTCCAGTCTGCCAGCTTCTCAAGCTTTTCCAGATCACCGGGTTTACCCTTCCCCTGGGTCAGGTTATCCAGCATATCCAACATTCTTTTTGTCCCAACGCGACAAAATGTACATTTACCGCACGATTCATCCTGGGTAAAGGATAGAAAGAAGCGTGCAATATCCACCATGCAATCCGTATCGTCAAGCACTATCAATCCACCGGAGCCCATCATCGCACCAAGGCTTGTAAGCGATTCATAATCAATTGGTGTATCCTGAAGGCTTGCCGGAATACAACCACCCGAAGGGCCACCTATCTGAACGGCTTTGAATTTCCGGCCGTTTGCTATTCCACCCCCGATTTCTTCTACGATCTGGCGAATGGTCATTCCCATGGGTACTTCGATCAATCCACCACGTGCCACTTTTCCAGCCAGGGCAAAAACTTTGGTCCCCTTGCTTTTCTCGGTCCCAATGCGGGTAAACCGATCGACACTATCGCGCATGATAAAGGAGATCTGGGCAAAGGTTTCCGTGTTATTTACTAACGTGGGCAGACCAAATAACCCCTTGACTGCGGGGAAAGGTGGCCTTAAATGGGGAAATCCCCTGTTTCCCTCGATGGATTGAATGAGCGCAGTTTCCTCACCACAGACGAATGCCCCTGCCCCTTCATAAACTTTAACATTGAAATCAAAACCAGATCCCAGTATATTATTACCAATCAGGTTATTATCTTTACATATTTCAAGGGCAGCCCTGATTCTTTTTACTGCGAGGGGGTATTCAGCACGAATATAAAAATACCCTTCGCGCGTATTTACGGCGTAAGCGGCAATAATCATCCCTTCAATCACACGATAGGGATATGATTCCAGTAACATACGATCCATGAATGCGCCTGGATCTCCTTCATCCCCGTTACAAATCAGGTATTTTTTTTCACCGGGTTGTTTTGAAACAAGTTCCCACTTAATCCCGGTAGGAAAACCGGCTCCTCCCCGACCCCGAATTCCGCTGGTTTTGATCTTTTCGATCACCTGAATAGGTGTTAATTCCTTAAATACTTTTTTAAGTGCTATAAAACCTCCATATTGCTGATATTCATCCAAATCCAGAGGATTGATTAAACCTCTGTGTTCGGTTGCAATCGGAAATTGCTTGCCAAGAAACGAGGAGACATGTTTCTCGCGGATATCGAGCTCGTACCTCTCAATCCCATT
>Ga0364859_10071_pt1 | contig 72459 bp, 66 predicted proteins | sample ExccelAu500001D3_FD_206911 | JGI IMG/M metagenome (GOLD analysis project Ga0364859, IMG submission 206911) | Enriched cells from Trout Bog Lake Hypolimnion, Wisconsin, USA - BchlTB.Aug20.5000.01 .D3 | ecosystem: Environmental > Aquatic > Freshwater > Lake > Hypolimnion/Profundal zone | place: USA... | reverse complement strand
TGGCCGAACTGTCTACCCGACAAATAGCCGAAGCTGAAAAAGCAAAAGGCTTACAGGAGAATGCAAAAGCGAGCAAAAAAGGCGGATCAGTAGCAAAGAATGCCCGAAAAGAATTAGAATCAAAAACAGGCAAAAGTGTTGTGACAGGCGAAAATTTTCTCCCGCCTGCAAAAGAGAAAAAGAAAATTGATAAAAAATTATGACCAATTCATTCGCCCGTAAATGAAACCTAGTCCGGCAAAGATTGAAAAAGGGAAGCAGCAATTGAATTTATTTTAAATAAATGTATGAGCCCAAAGATCAAAGTAATTAATGTGCAGGATGCTGAAATAGCAGTTATTTCGGATAAGGATACAGACTATATCTGCATTACTGATATAGCAAAAACAAAAGATGGAGCATCCAGAGCTGCTGATATTATTAAAAATTGGATAAGGAATCGTTCTACTCTTGAATTTATAGGAACATGGGAGCTAATGTATAATCCAAATTTTAAAGTGGTCGAATTTGACCACTTTAAAATGCAAGCTGGATTGCCAAGTTTTGTGCTTAGTCCTGGTCAGTGGGTTGAAAAAACAAATGCAAAAGGTATTTATGTGAAACTTGGAAAGTATGGAGGTACATTTGCTCATAAAGATATTGCATTTGAGTTTTGTTCTGCTATAAGTCCGGTCTTTAAACTATATTTAATCAAAGAATATCAACGGCTTAAGGAAGATGAAACCGATCGGTTAAAGCTGGAATGGAATGTCAAGAGGCTGCTTAGCAAAACCAACTACCATCTGCAAACGGATGCGGTACAAAAACAAATCCTTCCAAAGAAAAACTACAGTAAAAACAACGAATGGCTGGCTTATGCCGAAGAAGCAGATTTGTTAAACGTTGCCTTGTTTGATTGCACAGCCAAAGACTGGCGGGAAGCCAATCCGGAACTGGCAGCTAAAAATCTCAATATCCGGGATATGGCAAGTATTAATGAATTGACCGTTTTGTCGAACATTGAAAGCATGAACTCAGTGCTTATTCTTCAGGAAATAGATAAACCAGGTCGTTTCAAACAATTATGTCAGATTGCCGATTACCAGCTAAATGTACTAAACACGAAAGAAACCAGTAAATCAATCTATAAGTCGCATAATAACATCTTAAATGCCTAAACTAAACCTGCCCAAAGATCTACTAACATGAGCAAAAGTACTGATTCTATCAGCAACACCATGAGTTTAAGGGAACCGCTTAAACAAAGTCTGGAAGTGTTGGAAAATCTGATTATAAAAAATGAGATTTTAGGAGATAAAGAACTTTTCCTAAAAGAAAGCCAGGCAAAAGAAGACTATTCATTATTTGAGGAATTTGAACGAGGTTTTCCTTCCGTTTGCTTTTCGATTGCAACCGGAATTGGCAAGACCCGTTTAATGGGAGCTTTTGTTACCTGGCTAACCAAAGAAAAAGGCATCAAAAACTTTTTTATACTGTCGCCAAACATTACCATTTATAATAAATTAAAAGATGATTTTGGAAATAAGGGAGCAGAAAAGTATGTTTTTAAAGGCTTGCCTGAAATCTCCAATAACGCGGTAATTATAACAGGTGAAGATTACGAAACCAGAGGAATAAAAGCCTCCGATGATTCCATTCAAATCAACATGTTTAACATCGGAAAAATCAATGCTGATGTTAAAGCCACGACCAAAGAGGGAAGAACATTACCACCCCGGATCAAAAGGTTTCGCGAAACGATAGGTGACAGTTATTACAACTATCTCGTCAACCTGAAAGATTTGGTCGTTATCATGGACGAATCGCACCGTTACCGCGGTGAACGTGGAATGGAAACATTGAACGAACTGAACCCTGTACTTGGAATTGAATTAACTGCCACACCTATTGATGCCAAAACCAACCAGCGATTTAAAAATGTGGTTTATGAATATGGCCTTGCCGATGCCTTAAAGGATGGTCAGTATATCAAGAATCCGGCAGTTGTTACCCGTGCGGATACCAATTTCGCTGGAATGAACGATGATGAGATTGAAAAACTTAAGTTAAGGGACGCCATTCAAATGCACCGCGACACTAAAATTGCGATTCAAAACTATGCTGCCGATAATAATCTTAATCCGGTAAAACCAACCATTCTTGTTTCCTGTAAAGACACGACCCACGCCAAAACCATTTATGACTTTGTTACCTCTGATGAGTTTTATGAAGGGGAATTCAAAAATAAAACCATCCAGATCGATTCCACCCGCAAATCAGAAGAACAAGTCAACCAACTACTGACCCTTGAAAAGCCGGACAACAGAATTGAAATTGTGATCCATGTGGATATGCTCAAAGAAGGATGGGACGTTTCGAATTTATATACCATTGTTCCATTACGGGCATCAAACGCATTGACACTTATAGAACAAACAATTGGCAGAGGTTTGCGCCTGCCATTTGGCGGAAAACGGACAGGTGTTGAAAAGGTTGATATGCTTTCAATCATGATGCACGACAAGTTTCAGGAGGTTGTTAATGCGGCCAATGATAAAAATTCAATTTTGTATTCCATTGGTAAAATTCAACTGACCAGATTAGATTTGACTTCAAATAAAGAAATCGTCGAATCAAGGACGAATGATGTGATAGAATTAGAGTCCGAACAGAAAAAAATAAGCCAGATAAAGGATGCTGATATTCGAAAAAAAGCAGAATATCAACATATTGCAAAAGCTGCAATTCATTATGTGATTAGCTCCGCGATTGCGAAAAAGGAAATTCAAACGCCAGCAGAATTAAACCAGATTCAAGTAAAAGAAAAAGCAATTGCGGAAGTAAACGAAAAGATCAAAAATGAATATCCCGATCTACCGGTAAAAGTAAAACAAGATATTGCAGCCGAAGTAGAACGGATATATGTCACTACTGTCCAAAGCATAGTTAGAAACAATATGCTCATCCCCAATATTAAAGTCACCATCGCTGAGAATAAAGGAGTGATTCGGGATTTCATTTTAGACACGACTCTCTTTTCTGAAAATATTTTGCAGCAGGAGTTTGAACTGATCAGGGAAACTATTTACGACCACAAACAAGATAAAATCAGAATACGGTCGCAGGTTTTGGAATTGCCGGAATATAGCCTGTTGTCAATATTGAAGAAAAAGTCTGAAATTGATTATGACAATAATTCTGACATTCTATACAACCTATGCAGTCAAGCTGTAAATGCCATTAAAGCTTCCTTAGAGAAACCAGAAACGCTTGGCGATACAATCCTGATGTACCGGGAACTTATTGCAAATAAGATTTACGCACAAGTAAAAAACAATCTAACCATTGTAACTACGGTCCAATCAAAACCGGAAGCTGAACCTTATGCACTGATTTTACCGTGGAATTTTTCAAAAGAAAAAGAGGATGAAATTCTCAATTATAAAGAAACAATAAGCCCCAGGTTACTACCATCAAAGGTTTTCAATGGTTTTGAGAAATCATGTCACGATAAATACAAATTCGATTCCATTCCAGAAAAGAAATTTGCTGAGATTCTTGAGAAACCAAATGAAGTGATTAAATGGCTTCGTCCGGCTTCCAAGCAATTCAATATCTGGTACAATAATAATTCCGACAGGTATGTGCCGGATTTTGTTGCCGAGACAGTGGATACACTGTATTTAATTGAGATTAAAGCTGAAAACGCATTAGCAGACAAGGTTGTAAAAATGAAAACCGATGCAGCAATTAACTATTGCAAAACAGCCAGCGAAATCAATAAACAGCGCAAAGAAAAAGTCTGGAAATATGCGCTAATTCCGCATGATAAGACGGATGCCAATATGACTTTTACGAGGTTGGTGACTGAATATGGGAAATGAGGTGAAACCCACTAGTCAACGGTGAAAAATTAAATTTTTAAAACTTAATGGAAAAGGATGTTAGTATTTTATTTAGGAATTGCAACATTGCTTTAGATTCTGGCAATGCCACACTTGCCCATTCAATTCTTGAACAAGTCTATTCATTACTTTTAAACTACCCTTCAAAAAATATTTTATGGGCTTATTATTATTTAAACCTTGCCAATGTATTTAATAATTTGGGCAGATTTTCGGAATGCCGTGATTGCTGTCTAAATGCAGAAAAGATAATTCCAATAAAGGGTAATGAAGATTTAAAAGCAAAAGTTGAAAGCACTTTAGCTAGTTGTTATTTAAATATTGGTGATTTTCCCTTTGCGTCTGAACATGTGATAAAAGCAATCAGCTTATACAATAAAATAAATAAAATAGGGAATGTTGCCCTTGAACTTATTGTATATGGAGACATCCTCTTAAGAACAGGTGAATGGGAACAATCAATAAAAAATTATAGTGAAGCCTTGTCAATTGCAAAAAAATTAAAAAATAAACGTTTAGAATCTCAGGCGTTGATGGCTCTTGGATTCGTTTTTAGGGGGCATAGATTTCTATATCTCGCAATAGATCATTACCGTGAAGCTGAAAGAATATGCAAACAATTAAATTTCAATCAAGGATTGGTAATGGCACTATACGAAAGAGCTAATACCTATCTTTCTTTGAAAATGCCAGAAAAGACTTCTGTGTTGATGGAGCAGATTGAGTCATTAACTCCTTCTGATTCTCCAATGCGATCATTTTTATTGAAATTGCAATATTGCATTCATAATCAAAATCGGAATGCTCCGGAGGCAATGTCTTGCGCTAACTTATTATTGGAATTCTTCCAAAAATCCGATGATAAAAGAGGAGAAGCTGAGAGTCTTGAAATGATTGGATCATCCTACTATAATCAATTAGAGATGGACAAAGCTCGATATTTTGGTGAAAAAGGGCTTGTCATAGCTGAAGAAATTGGAGATACAATTCTACAATCCACTTGTAAACAGCTCATTTGTGATGTTGATTATGTTATTTTAAATAATATTGACCTCAACGAAATAAGAAGGAATGAAGACTATGACCAACGATGAAATTAATCAACTTCCAACAATTCTGAATATTTTAGACCAAATTGCAGCTGAAGAAGAAGGCTTGAGAAATAACCTCAGGTGGTCATTTTTATCCAATCTAGGTGCTGAAGATAAATTCGAGATATTTCAGGAATCGCCGGATGGACCGTGTGTTTTAAAGCCAACTACTTCCTGCTTTAACTCATATTTTCGTGGACAAACTCAGTATTTCGATTATTGTCGTCCTATGCTATATCGTGACGAGAGGAAAGATAAAATTGAAAGGTTTATTGATCGCATTCGTTCTTCAGAGTTTGAACTTCTTCTGAAAACGCATCCCTTTGTGAAATTAGTTTATGAACAGGGAATAGGATTTAAAAATTTTGGAGAAGACATATGGATCCAACTTAATGTAAATTATTTAGGTTTGGCGCAGCATTATGAATTGGAAACAGAATTGCTTGATTTTACAAGCGATAAATGGGTAGCCGCATTTTTTGCGACCTGCATAAAAAAGAAAGGTAAGTATTTACCATTAGATGAATACGAGGATGAGGTGCGTTTTGGGGTTGTTTACAGATATACTCTTCCTCCAGAAAATTTGTTACCATCAAATGAAAATTTTAATTATAAAAATAACTTTTCGATTATTGGTTTACAACCATTTAAGAGACCCGGTGAACAAAAAGGATTCGCTCTTCAATTGGATGAGAAAGAAAATTTGAATCATATTCGCGGAATAGAAAAATATCTTTTCCGGCATGATAAACTAGCAGCAGAAATAATATTTAACCGGATGAATCAAGGGAAAAACTTATTTCCTTTCGATGAATTGGAAGAATTAACTCTTAAAATAAAGACGAGTAAGAAAATTTCAAATAATGCTTTCAAGCTTGCCTTTGATAAGTATCCGGTAATCCAGATGGATGAAGGATTGGTTCGTAGTGCCTGTATTCGTAAAGGTTATAAATTTGTTAATTACCCGATTGTCAATTTTGTAAAAGGAATAGAAACGGCCTTTCTTAAAAATTGGAAAAAGGAAGGAGAAAATGAATTTTTCTCGAAAATTGTATATAAACCAGTTTACATACCTCCGGATAACTCGAATTACCCAAGCTTGTAAATCTCGCTTTATTATCATTCTCTTTCGTCAACAGCCAGATTCCACTTGACAGCGGTGAGTTGCTGCCTGCCAGATGCCTTTCTAATGTTATCAAGCCGTTAAATTCATGGGAACCGGGGAGAGTTCTCACACTTTTTGCCTATTTTTGCCATGCATTTAAACAACATAAATGCTTTCAAATAAATTGCTTATTGTATTAATAATCATATAGATATATTTATCATGGCAGAATTTATTTATCAAAAGCCTTTTCCAATTAAGAAAGACACCACAAAGTACCGTTTGTTAACCAAGGAGTTTGTTTCGACCATCGAGGTTGATGGCCGCAGGATTCTGAAAGTGGCACCTGAGGGTCTCGAATTACTGGCCAAAGAGGGATTTGCCGATGTCTCATTCTTCCTCCGGGAGGCACATCTTGAAAAACTGGCAACCATACTTAAAGACAAGGACGCCAGCGACAACGATATTTTTGTCGCATACACAATGCTGTTAAATCAGGTTGTTTCAGCAGAGGGTGAATTGCCCACCTGTCAGGATACCGGAACGGCAATTGTGATAGGTAAGAAGGGTGAAAATGTTTGGACCGGTGGTGATGATGCCAAATCACTGTCAAAAGGGATTTATGAAACTTACCGGGATCGTAATCTTCGCTATTCACAGGTAGTTCCTTTTACGATGTTTGAGGAGAAAAATACGGGAAATAACCTTCCGGCACAGATTGACCTCTATGCCACGGAGGGAAACAGCTACGAATTTCTTTTTGTAACCAAAGGGGGCGGCTCCGGGAATAAGACCTTCCTTTATCAGCAGACCAAGTCTTTATTAAACGAAGAAAGCCTGACTAAATTTATCAGGGAAAAAATAAAGGATCTAGGGACTTCAGCTTGTCCTCCGTATCATTTGGCCGTTGTCATTGGCGGTACTTCGGCGGAAGCGAACCTTGGAACTGTTAAGAAAGCATCTGCCGGTTATCTGGACCATCTTCCTACCGAAGGAAATGAAGGGGGTCAGGCTTTCAGGGATTTGGAATGGGAAGAGAAAATCACCAGGATCTGCCGCGAAAGCGGAATCGGGGCACAGTTTGGCGGGAAATATTTCGTCCACGATGTGCGGGTGATCCGTCTTCCTCGCCATGCGGCCTCGTGCCCCGTAGGTATTGGCGTGAGTTGCAGTGCAGACCGGAATATCAAGGCAAAGATTACGGAGGACGGTATCTTTCTGGAAGAACTTGAACGCAATCCGGCTAAGTTCCTTCCCAGGGAGGCACCATTTATGCAACCAGCAGTGGATATCGATTTGGACCGGCCAATGGATGAAGTTCGCAAAGAGCTCTCCAAATATCCTGTAAAAACACGTTTGAATCTCAAAGGGACACTTATCGTTGCCCGTGATATTGCGCACGCACAGATCAAAGAGATGATCGATGCGGGTAAGCCAATGCCTGAATATTTCAAAAAACACCCGGTTTACTATGCCGGACCTGCCAAAACACCTAAAGGGATGGCTTCCGGAAGCTTTGGTCCTACAACGGCCGGCCGGATGGACAGTTATGTGGACCTTTTTCAGGAACTTGGCGGATCTATGATTATGCTTGCAAAAGGTAATCGTTCGAAACAGGTAACCGATGCCTGTAAAAAGCATGGCGGTTTCTATCTCGGATCAATCGGCGGTCCTGCAGCAATATTGGCCAAAGACAGTATCAAATCGGTTAAAGTCGTTGATTTTGAGGAGCTTGGAATGGAGGCGGTGCGTGAAATTTACGTTGAGAATTTCCCGGCTTTTATTATCGTAGATGACAAGGGGAACGATTTCTTTGCGGAACTAAAATAGATATGCAATAATTTATAGAGTAAGAATGAAAATGGCGATTCAATTTTTGGGTCGCCATTTTTAGTATTCTAATCCGGATTAATCTTTCTAATTAAATTGACTATTTCACTGTCAGTGATTGTAGATGTTTCACTTTTGTCATAAATAGTAAGAAGATTTACACTTGTCATTTCTTCCTCTTTTTCTATTTCTACTATTATATCCATTTTAAGGTAGCTAATGATTCTCAAGCCTCCACTTTTACCTTTTCCTTTACTTTTAACAGCCAACCTTATTTTATAGACCTCATGCCCAAGCGCTTTACCTAATCTTGGATTGTTTCTTAACTTATTTTCAAGTTGAATTAATTCATCACCCAGTGATAAATATTTTTTGAGTAGTGGCTTTGCCTGCTTTTTGAAGCTTTGGGTAATTTTAACTTTTACTTTCATTTACAAATTCTGAAAGAGTTTGTAAATCGTCACCATTATTTTTTGAATTTTTTAATTCGATCATTCCATCCTGAACAGCCTGAATGACCTCTAATTTTTTCAGAATTTTTTGATAATCAGCATTAATTTTTGTCCATTGATCATAAGGAACAATTACTGCGGTTTTGATACCTTTATTATCATGAATGTAATGTAAATTCTTTCTCATTTCAGCCTCCTATCTGTCAAATTTAAACAAATTAAGATCTAAAAGCAAATCAGAAGCTTCTTTGTCATTTCTTCCTGAGGAATCAGATTTTCCTGATTTTCACTTTCTTCAAATGCTGAGAGGTGTTCCTCCAGTTCTTGTTTAGAAAGGCGATTCCACAAATGACCTTCTTGAACGTTTGATCTTCTTTTTAAAATATCCTAAAAATTGATTAGAAGATTTTCATTATCAATACTTTCTATTAGTAGATGAAAGTTTTTTAAAGCTCTATCGCGTTCATTTGATGCGCTTTTTACAAAGTTAGTCAAATTTCAGTTCATTTATTTACATCCGCTCCGGCACCTCGATCCCCAATAGTAAAAACCCGTTTTTAATTGTTTGACCGATGGTTCTGGCAAGTAGCAACCTGAATTCTCGAATCTCTTCATCGGGTTCGTTCATAATGGTAAAATCGTGGTAAAACTGGTTAAACTCTTTCACCAGTTCATAGACAAAATTGGCAATCAGCGCAGGACTATGATTCTGGCCTGCCTCCTTAACAATTTCAGGGAAAGTAACCAGGATCTTGATTAATGCACTTTCCTTGTCATTCAGTTCTATTTCCGGAGTCTGGACGGGAATTTCGATCCCCGCATCAGCGGCTTTTCGCAAAACACTCTGAATCCGGGCATAGGTGTACTGGATAAATGGACCTGTATTTCCGTTAAAATCAATCGATTCCTCGGGATTGAAGAGCATCGTCTTTTTGGGATCCACTTTCAGAATAAAATATTTGAGCGCACCCAGGGCCACCATCCGGTATATTCTCTCTTTTTCCTCATTGGTGTAATTATCGAGTTTTCCAAGCTCTTCGGAGACTTTGCGGGCAACGTCTACCATTCCGGCTACGAGGTCATCGGCATCAACCACAGTCCCTTCGCGCGATTTCATCCTCCCTTGTGGTAATTCAACCATTCCGTATGAGAAATGATACAGATCCTTTCCCCATTTATAACCTAATTTGTCAAGTAACAGAGAAAGTACCTGAAAATGGTATATTTGCTCATTACCAACAACATAGATCATGTGATCAATCGGAAAATCATTAAACCGGATTTTGGCTGTACCAATATCCTGGGTCATATAAACTGAAGTTCCATCTGAACGGAGAAGTATTTTACGGTCAAGACCATCATTTTCAAGATTTGCCCAAACTGAACTGTCATCCATCTGCTCAAAGATGCCCTCTTTCACACCACGCAACACCTCGTCGCGCCCGACGGTGTAAGTATCTGATTCGTAATAGATCTTATCGAAATTTACCCCCAGGGTCTTGTACGTTTCATCAAATCCGGCATAGACCCAGCTGTTCATGCGCCGCCAGAGATCCCGCGTTCCGGCGTCATTGGCTTCCCATAGACGAAGCAATTCACGGGCTTCATTGATTATGGGTGCCTGTTCTTTTGCAGCCTCTTCACTCAAACCGCCGGCTATCAGATCTGCGATCTCTTTTTTGTACAGCTGATCAAATTTTACATAGTATTCACCAACCAAATGATCCCCCTTTTTCCCGGAAGATTCTGGTGTTTCGCCATTTCCAAGTTTCTTCCAGGCCAGCATCGACTTGCAGATATGAATTCCGCGGTCGTTGACAATATTTGTTTTAACAACCTTATTTCCATTTGCTTTCATGATCTCTGCCACGGAATAGCCCAACAGGTTATTGCGAATATGGCCCAGATGGAGTGGTTTATTGGTGTTGGGGGAAGAGTATTCAATCATAACCAGCTCTGATTGCTCATCCGGAGCTGTAAATCCGTATTTTTCTTCGGCTGCAGCGGCATTGAACTGATTGATCCAGTAGCTTTTGTCAATGACAAGATTGAGAAAACCTTTGACGATATTAAATTCAGACAATACCTCAATGGTATTCACCAAAACGTTACCGATCTCCCTGGCTGTTTGTTCGGCTGACTTTTTTGAAAATCTCAGAAAGGGAAAAACCACCACCGTTTTGTCACCCTTGAACTCCTTCCTCGTAGTCTGGACCTGCACCTGGGATTCGTCAACATCCTGTCCGTAAAGGGTTTTAATTGCCTCAATTACTTTATTCCTGATTAAGATTTCCATTACTTTTGTAGTATCATTTTAGAGAGCGCAAATATAGGAAAATAGTCCCTATTTTCAGTTGCGGAACTGAACTGACTTATGTTCAATTAAAAAAATCAGGATATGCAGAAAAATAGTATAGGTGGTCAGGAGGAGCAGATTAACGAGATGATTGAGCGGATTTTTGAAATCTCGGGAAAACCGCTCCCCGTCGGTGCTACGATCGGCATGATTGGAAAGGTCATCCAGATGCGTGAGAATGAGGCTGAAGATCTGGCCATAAAAAAACAGATTTCAGGGGTTACCGGTATCGGGTTAAACGATCCAAGGATTGATGAAATCATCTTTGAAATCGAGGAAAAACCGGCTCAGAATACCTATATGCCATTCAATAACAGTCAGTTCGAAGCTTTAAAAAAGAATCTGGATAATGAATAATTGATAATGAATAATGGTTAATGCTTAATAGTTCTAATTATTTCATTATTTCGTTATTTCATTCTTTCTCGTTACCCTTAAAAAAGCACCAAAACTGCAATCCGGGCAGGCAGGGGTTAGAGGAATAAAACCTTCCGCTATCTTTCCATTCTCAGATATCAGAGGTTCATTTAGTCTCATCACACGGCAATATTCCGAAAAATATCCCACCTTACCGTGTAAAATTTTAAAATCTCCGACTGTACCTTCTGCCAGCTGGTCTCTTAATTTTAAGGCAATAGCCCCCATTGTGAACCGGCAGTTGATTTCGAGACAAGGATGGAATTTTAAGTCTCCCTGATCTGACCGGAATATCATCGCATCAACTCCAAGCCAGCCATAATATCTTGAAGAATAATCACTTCTGATAATAGTTTCCTGAAGTGCATTTTTTATATCCGGAATATTTTGTTTCAAAAACTCTTCAATTTCAGGAGTAAGATCAGTAGGGAATTCCTGAATGAAATTACTGAGGTAATGTCCGGCAAGGTCAGTTGAAAAAGAGGTTAACCCCTTGTATTCAATGCGCCCGTTTCCGAATGAAAAGAACTGAAAAGAGAGATCAAGCTCTTTATTATGCCAGGGACCAGCAACCACATAACCCTGCTGTTTTAAAATCCCGGATATTACCTGCCTGTTTGTCCGATTGTATTCATTGGGGCGCAACACCTGTAAACCACGTCCTGATGCACTCCATGGGGCCTTTACAACAACCTTTCCCCATTTTTGCTGAAGTCTGATGATGTCATCATGACGGATGCAGATTTCAGGCAAATCATTTAATGTTAATACATTGCACAAGTTGCTATTTGTTATAATCCCCGTGAGGATGTCTAACGAAGATCTGCGGCTGTAAAGTTCGCGTTGAATCTCCTGCCATTCGGCCACAGGTGAAGTCAGATAATCAGAAGAGCAGGCTGATTTGAATGGCTGAAGCAATTTGTGAGCCGAAGGGCACCATCCCCAGGGAAACAGGAATCCAATCTCATCAGGCATGCAGGAAGGATCGGATAGGATATTTTCTTTTGGACGATAGAGAGGAGGGATGAAGCCTGCACTTTCAAGCTGATCTATGAACTGCCGGGATGGCTGACGATCAACGATAACCAGGTCATTGGGTTGGGCCAGGATTCCCGGCAGGGTACTTAGGTCATCCTCAAAACGGCGCAATTTTGCAGAAGCCATAAAATTCGCCGAGCTGTTGGCCACAGCTAGTTCGCAGGTTGGATTGAATAAGTAGACATTTGGCTTCATTCTGCAAAAATACCTAAATGATCAGAGTTAAGATTTAGCTCCTAAAAATTCTTTATCTTGCAAAAAATATAAAAGAGATTATGAAAACTTCAAAATATCTGATTTGCAATGATATAATGGCAACTGGTGATCAACCTGCGGAGTTTATTCTTCATAACCACCACCCGAGGTTTTTGGCCAAGGTTGAAGGTCTCGAATTTGAGGAACTCGAAAATCGTCCGGACAAACCGTTTGCAGATATTCTGTATGTGAATGGTATGGGGGCAATGCTTGTTTACAGGCTTACGGTTACGGAATATTACGAACGTGCTGATGAAGAGGATGTTCTGGATGAATTATTTCCTGCGCGCGATTATTACACGGCATATCTGCAGGATATTGAAGCTGAGGATGGTGGAAAAGAGGGGTTTCCGGTTAAGGATTTCAGCCCCGAACTTCCTGGATTGAAGATCCTGCAATCTCCAACTAACTGGACTGTTGTCTATAACGGGGTTATTGCTGAATTTACTTCGGAAGATGAGATGGATGAATTTCTTGAAAATGATCTTAATATTGAACCGGAGTTGCTTGATAAAGGGGTAATCAATGAGTTTGATTAGATTACCGGTAATTTAATCGATTAATCCAATCAGCCGGTTTCTTTCCCTTTTCCATTTGTAAAAGTGATACAGCGGAAATCCTAAAACAGAAATCAGGATTATTGCCGTTCCGAAATAGAAACCACCGGTCATGTGTTCAGTCTCCCCGAACAGGAAGTAGGCCATCAGGATTCCGTACACGGGTTCCAAATTGATCGTTAGTGCAACTATGTAGGCAGATAGATGTTTCATGATTTTGACCTGCACAGCAAATGCATAAGCGGTGCAGATTATGCCGAGGGCGAGTAAACAGATAAAATCAGTGGAAGAGGGAATTTGAAAAGGATTCTTTCCCCATCCGGTTATCCCCAGGTAAATCGTAATACAGGAAAGCCCACCCATCATTTCATAAAAACTGATCACCGATGCTTTCTGATGCACAATCATTTTTTTGTTGAGAACCGAGAATAACCCGGCCAGAAATGCTGCAACCAGAGCGACAATAATCCCAAATGAATAGCTGGTTTCAAACCTGAAGATCAGGTAAAGTCCCAGGATAATAAGCAATCCAACAATTACTTCCACTGCATTGATCCGCTTCCGGAAAAAGAAAGGTTCGAGTAAACTGGTAAATAGTGTGCTTGTAGCAAGGCATCCAAGTGCTACAGAAACATTGGCAATTTTGATGGCCCCAAAAAAGGCGATCCAATGAAGGGCTACGATCATCCCGATACAAAATAACTGAAAAAATTGTTTCCGGTCAATTGAAAGGCCGGTCTTTCTCCATCGCAGAAAGATATAAAAGGAGATTAACGCGATCAACATCCTGTACCAAACCAGCTGAGCAGCCGGCAAAGAAATCAACTTTCCCAGAATAGCTGTAAATCCATAAATCAGAACGACCAAATGGAGTTTGAGATGACTTGCAAGAAGTTGGTTTTTCAAATTGTGATTTTGGGTTCAAAGATAACTGTTGATTTTTAAACATGCAGAATGACACCCGAAGTTATCTTTCACTATTTGTAAAAATAACTTTAGATAATCCTGATTTATTTCTGAAGAATATACTAATTTTATCATAATATTTAACAAACAGAAAAATTTTATGAATCCAGTAATTTTTGGTTTGCCATTGCCAAGGTGCTATGGTCTCAAATGCTTCTCATTGCGTCATCCACTGGCAATTGGCAGATTAACGAATCGTTTTATTCACATACTCGTGGTATTCATAGGTCTGGCTTCAGGTTTAAAGGGACAAACCGAGATTTTGAATAAAGCTTTTTTAGATGATGTCCGGTTTAGCAAAATCAATGATGGAACCTTTAGCCATCCAAATTTAAAGATCTCTGATATCCAGGGGACACCTTACCTGAATGAGACATTTGAAGCCGGTGAGATTATCACTCCTAAAGATTCGGTCTTTGCAAATATTGAACTAAGATATAATGCATTTACAGATGATTTGGAATTTAAACAGGGTGAAAATGTATTTAATATTGCCTATAAAGCCATTGTTAAAAAGGCTGAATTTGGAGGTGATGTATTCAGTTGCCGAAGTTATGAAGTTGATGGCAATATTCGGGACGGATTTTTTAAAATTCTCACGGAGGGAAAGGCCACTCTTTTGGCTAAATATAAAATTCTTTTTCTCGACCGAGTGGAGGCACAGGCATTTTCCGATTACCAGCCTGCCCGGTTTGACATTGTTCAAGTGGAGTATTTCATGGCAGTCGATAGAAATCCGGCGAAGCTAATATCCAATAAAAAGGGGCTGGTCAAAATGTTCGGTGAAAAAAGTAATGAAATGGAAACCTATATTTCGAAAAACAAGGTTTCGGTAAAGGAGGGTGATTCATTAATTAAAATTGTCATGTATTATAATTCGCTGTAAACCTGGTTAATATAAGCGGTATGTCCGGCGAAAGTCCTGGATTTGAATGACCTGTATTACTTATTGGTAGTGATTTCTGATGATTCTTAAAGGAAATAACTGAAATAAGTCATAAATTGCCATGAGTTAACTTTTTGTACTTTTCATAATTTTGCACCGATAATCTGAGTTTAAATTTTAACCTTTCGAAACGTGAAAAAAGTACTAATACTCGTGACTGTCATTGTTTTATTGGCAGCATGCGTTAAACAAACAAAAAAATCAACAATGATGAATCCCTTTTTTGATCCCTATACAACTCCGTTCGAAGTCCCCCCGTTTGATAAAATTATGAATAAGCATTACTTGCCGGCCTTTGAGGAGGGGATGAAACAGCATAATGCGGAGATTAAACGCATAATCGATTCGAAAGAGGCAGCCAGCTTTGCCAATACCATTGAAGCCCTCGATATGAGCGGGTCGTTACTGGGGCGAGTGAACCATGTTTTCTCCAACCTAAAGGAGGCAGTGACAAATGATTCACTTCAGGAGATTGCTCGCTCGGTAGCACCAATGTTATCTCAGCATAATGATGAAGTTAATCTGAATGAACCGCTTTTTGCCAGGGTAAAAGGGGTTTATGATAGCCGGAATTCGCTACCTCTGAATCAGGAGCAATCCAAATTACTTGATGAAACCTATAAACGTTTTGTGCGCGGTGGCGCCAATCTTTCTGCCGAAAAGAAACTGCAGTTAAAAAAGATCAATGAAGAACTTTCATTGCTGGATCTTAAGTTCGGGGATAATATGCTCGCCGAAACCAATGACTTTCACATGGTCATTGAAAAGAGGGACGATCTTGCCGGTTTGTCCCAATCGATGATTTCGGCAGCAGCCGACGAAGCTAAAGGGTTGAAAATGGAGGGCAAATGGGTTTTCACCCTTCAAAAACCAAGCTGGATACCATTTGTTACCTATGCGCAAAACCGGGCGCTTCGCGAGAAGATCTACAAAGCGATGTACAATCGCGGGAATAACAACAATAACCACGATAATAAAGCTGTAATTAATAAAATCGTAAACCTTCGCCTTCAAAAGGCTAATATTCTGGGCTTTGATAGCTGGTCAGCTTATGTGCTGGATGATTGTATGGCTAAAACCCCGGCCAACGTCTATAAATTACTTGGTCAGGTATGGACTCCGGCTATTCACAAAGCACGGGAGGAGGCAAAGGATATGCAGGACATGATTGCAAAGGAGGGGGGCCATTTTAAACTGGAGAGCTGGGATTGGTGGTATTATTCCGAAAAGGTCAGAAAAGAAAAATACGACCTTGATGAGGAGCAGACCCGCCCTTATTTTGAATTGAATAATGTGCGCGAAGGGGCTTTTGCCGTGGCCAATAAATTGTATGGTCTTACCTTTACACGACTGAATAACATGCCTTTATACCATCCTGACTGCGAAGTTTATGAGGTAAAGAACGGAGATGGTACCGAAATGGGAATTCTGTATATGGATTTCTATAATCGGGCATCCAAAAAAGGTGGTGCATGGATGACCAATTACCGCGATCAGTATATTGATAAAGACGGGAAAGACATTCGTCCGGTTGTTTCAGTAACCACAAATTTCTCCAGGCCGACAGGAGATTTGCCCGCTTTGCTGAGTTTCGACGAGGTTGAAACGGTTTTCCATGAATTTGGGCATAGCTTACATGGTTTGTTATCGAAATGTCATTATCAGGAGATCTCCGGGACAAATGTTTCCCGTGATTTTGTTGAGCTTCCCTCTCAGGTGATGGAACATTGGGCTTCTGAACCGGAGGTCCTTAAAATTTATGCCAGACATTATAAAACAGGTGAGATCATACCGCAATCTTTGGTTGATAAGATCGTTAAAGCTGGAAAGTTCAATCAGGGTTTTGCCACTGTTGAGTACCTGGCAGCAGCCATTCTGGATATGGATTATCATACCATAACCAAAGGAGGGGATATGGATGTTGAGCAATTTGAAAAGAATTCAATGGGAAAGGCAGGACTAATTTCAGAAATAATCCCCCGTTATAAATCGACCTATTTTGCACACACCTTTTCGGGCGGCGGGGAGTATTCAAGCGGATATTACAGCTATTTATGGGCCCAGGTACTCGATTGCGATACCTTCGAGGCATTTAAAGAGGCTGGCAGTATTTTTGATCCGAAAGTCGCCAGATCATTCCGCACCAATGTTTTGGAACGGGGCGGAACGGAGGATGCCCTGAAATTGTATGTGAATTTCAGGGGTAAGGAGCCCTCAATTGAACCACTTCTGAGAAGCAGGGGGCTAAAATAAATCGCCGGTTAAATGTTTTAAAAACAAAAGGGTATCTCTGTCAATATTGAGATACCCTTTTGTTTTTACCTTTTCGGAACAACCCATTTTGAGAAGGGTAGCCCATGATCGTGCGAATAGCGCCATAATCTTAAACCAATCATACTGTTTGTACGTTATCCTTAAAAATCCAAAGTTGTTAATATTCCTGAGTATGGCAAAAAATATCCTTTTTTCACAGACCCGCAGAAAGTTTATTCAAACCTCCTGTGTGGCATCGGTAGGACTAACTATGGTCCCGTATATGTTGAAGGCAGGCAGTAAATCCGTTCCGGAAACTCTTTTAAAAAGGCGTTTCGGTAAAATTGATTTTGAGGTAACAACCCTCGGTCTTGGTGGTCAGGCATCCATTCAATGGACTCCTGCAGGGATCGATCCGGTTGCCATTATCATGAAGGCGTACCAATTGGGAATAAACTATTATGATACTTCAAATTACTATGGACCAAGTCAGCTAAATTACGGTAAAGCTTTCCGTCAGCTTGGACTCGTTTCGGGGCAGCCAAACTATAGTGTAACAAAAAGGAAGGGAATTTTTGTTACGTCAAAGACCGGCCTTCGTTTTGGAAAGGGGGGGGATGACCGCAAGGATGTTCATGGAGGTACGAACGGTCCGGCCGGTTCTAAAGCAATCGATGATGTCCGCAGAACACTCACCCAGGTATTTGGGAACGGAATTGATTCTTTTCCTGAGGACGCCTATCTGGATATGGTACTGATACATACGCTGAATAATATGGGTGAAGTCGATGCCCTTTATGAAGGATATGATAATCCCAATCCGGAAGCCAAAACTATTGGTGCACTTGCGGCCTTGCGGGATGTCAGGGACGGGACAAACCGGACCGGACTAAACCCTAAACATGAAAAGCTGATTCATCATATCGGGTTCTCGGGACATAAGGATGCTGCCGTGATGATTGAAATGATACAGCGTGACACTGAGAACCTGCTCGACGGAATGCTGGTGGCTATAAATGCCAATGACAAGCTGTTCTTCAATATGCAGTATAATGTTATTCCTGTTGCAGCGGCCAAAAATATGGGAATTATTGCCATGAAGGTTTTTGCCGATGGAGCAATGTATACCAAAAAAGCCGAATGGTCAAACACCCCTGAACATGTAGTTCTTCAGGTCAGCAGTCCTGAATTGCCGGCACATGAGCTCATCCAGTATTCGTTGTCTACACCTGGTATCCACACAGCAATTATTGGAATCGGGCAAATCAATGAGGTACCCCAGCATTGCCAGTTGACTCAGAATTTGATCGGAGCCCAGGTAACCTCAGAGGCTTTAAGCGATCAGGAGAGAAAAAAAATCGAGACCCTGGCATTAAATTCAAAAGGGGGTAAAACAAATTATTTTCAGAAACCATACCAGGACCTTACTGCCCCCAGGGAGCTGAAAGTTGAGGTGATCAATGGCAGAAAATCTGTAATTACCTGGCATACTGCTTATGCCGGTGATTCTGAAATAGATCGTTATGAAATCTGGCGCGACGGTGTTAAGGTGGCAAATTTTCCCCATGTCCCACAAATCTCCAAAACACCCTTTTTGTTTACGGATCATTTCGGCGCTAATTCTCCTAAACAATATATTATAAAAGTTGTGGACCAGAAAAACAGAATTGCCCAGTCAGAACCGCAAATGGTCTGACCGGAATTCTTTATATTTGCAGAATACCTTTGAATCACAAAAAAAATGCCCCAAATCCTGCAGCAATATGAAGATCAAATTGTAGCAACCGAACTGGAACGGGATAAGCAGGCAAAGAAAAGGCATTATTTACCGGTATTACGACTTGCAGTTTTCGTCCTGATGCTGGCTTTGTTTTATAAGTATCTGAATTTCAGCAATTTGATTTTTATTTATGGATCGATTGCCACTTTAATTTTGTTTTTGGTTTTATCTGGACTCGACAGCTATTTAAGAAAGAAGATTCAGCAATTTGAGCGTTTGATCCGGATACTGCAAAATGAGATTTTGGGGATAAACGGCGATTTTTCCCCTTTTGATCCGGGAGATGAACATGTCGATCCGGACCATAATTACACCTACGATTTCGACATATTTGGGAAGAAATCCCTTTTTCAAGCACTTAACCGGACGGTTACCATTTTCGGAAAAAACCGATTGGCTGAATATCTTAAGGGAGCATATCACTTTAAGGATCAAATTTTAGAACGGCAAAAGGCAATCCGGGAACTATCTGAAGATCTTGATTTCCGGCTGCAGTTGCAATTGGTTTTCTATGGTCAAAAGAGTAACGAAAAGGACCGGGTTGAGTTGAATGAGTGGCTGAACAATGATAATGAACTTTTGAAAAGCCGGTTTTTCAATGTTCTCAGATATATCTTTCCTCTGACGACTAATCTGCTGATTATAGGATCTTTGCTAGGTTTTGTAGTCATTCAGGTTCCTGTCATGATGGTTGTTATTCAGCTTTTAATTGTATCGGTTTACAGCCGGAAGACCATCAGTGTTCAGTCCCTACTCACTTCCAATGTTGAAACAATTTCAAAATATGCGCAGTTTCTCAGGCTTTTCGAGAAAAGTAATTTTAATTCCCCATATCTCGCAGATTTAAAACAGCAGCTTTCTTATGAAGGTACTGAATCACCTTCGGAGATTATCAGCAGTTTGTCCCGGTTACTAAACTGGATGGATACTAACCTGAATATCCTGGCAGCAGGTCTCTTAAATGGACTTTTTTTGTTTAATCTCCATGTGCTGGCAGGGGTGGAAAAATGGAAAGAAAAATATCATGAAGTTATTCCGCGTTGGTTTGCAATAATAGGTGAGGTAGATGCCCTAAGTTCTTTAGCCAATTTTGGGGCCAATAACCCTGAATTTATCTACCCGGAACCTGTCAGTGACCGGTTTATTTTAAATGCCACGAATCTGGGTCATCCACTTATTCTTAAGGATGAATGTGTTACAAATAGTATTTCGATTTCTGGATGGAATCAGTATTGTATTATTACGGGAGCCAATATGTCGGGTAAAAGTACCTTTCTGCGTACTGTTGGAACTAACTACATCCTGGCGATGCTTGGTGCCCCGGTTTTTGCCACGAAATTTGTTTTTTACCCCATCGTTATGCATAGCAGCATCCGCACCAATGATTCACTGGCCAGGAAAGAATCATTTTTTTATGCAGAATTGAAACGGCTGAAAGAAATTATTACAGAACTTGAGAACGGACAACGGCTCTTTATATTGCTCGATGAAATTCTAAAGGGGACCAATTCGAAGGATAAGCAATCCGGTTCGCTGGCTCTATTGGAACAACTTGTTAAATACCAATCTGTTGGATTAATCGCAACGCATGATCTTATTTTAGGTGACCTGGTCCGGGATTATCCGGCCAATATTCACAACCTGTGTTTCGAGATTCAGATCATAGAGGATACGATGAATATTGACTACAAATTGCAGCAGGGCGTATGTAAAAACCTGAATGCCACTTTCCTGATGAAGAAGATGGGAATATTAGTGGATAAATCGCGTTTAAATTAAAATAACATGGAAACTATTTGGAGAGAGAATTTTGATATTAAATCATACAATGTTGATTTTCAACAAAATATGAAGCCTTCTGCATTGATGCAATTTTTTCAGGAGGTGGCTTCAAACCATGCAGCAGAGCTTGGTGCCGGTTACGAGGACTTAATTGCGAGGGAATTATTTTGGGCCTTGTCGAGGCTGACCGTTGAAATTGACAGAATGCCCCGTTGGGGCGAGTCTATTTTGATAGAAACCTGGCCTTGTGGGAGTGAGGGTCTATTTTTTCGTCGTGATTTTATGGCGTACGACCTGGATCACAAGGTGATCATCCGGGCGGTATCGGGTTGGTTATTGGTTGCTGCCCAGACACTGCGTCCGCAGCGCCCGGCCATGCTTGGCCTTGATTTGCCATTCAATCAGGGAAAAAAGTCTCTCCCTTATTTCCCGGACCGAATTACAGTCCTGACTGAGCAGATAGCTTTCAACAAACAGGTGGCATATAATGAAATAGACCAGAATCTTCATGTCAACAACACCAGATATCTCGATTGGGCCACAGATTGCTTGAAACTTGATCATTATCAGAATCACAGGCTGACAGGATTTTCGCTTGAATTTTTGGCAGAAACTCATTGGGGTGATGAAATTGAGCTTCATATTGGGAATAATACTCTTAACTCCGCTATTGAAGCTCTGGAATCCACCACTGAAACGAAACTATTTAAGGCAGTTCTGAATTGGGAATCATCAATTCACCATTCCTGATCATGAAAACCAGGGGGCTAGGTTTTAATGCCGGTTTTTATTTCTCTTTTCCGGTAGGGTAAAATGCATTTGAAGCGGTAAGTAATTAACAGTGGAAAACAAGGAATTGTCGAATCATTTCAGGACTATCCGTTAAAAATTGGAAACTGTTATTTTATAGATCCTTTAAGCGCGATTTATTTTGAAAGACCTGTCAATCATAGTAGTCAATTATCGAAGTTGGGGTAAGCTTACCCAATGCCTTGATTCGTTAGCCTCAATTCCGGCTACCTATCTTTCGTTTGAGGTGATCGTGGTTGACAACTCCTCACAGGTTGAAAAATTGAATGAATTCAGGGGGATGTTTCCGCAGTTCAATTTTATGCTGAATTCCGGAAATTATGGATTTGCGAATGGCAATAATGTTGGGGCTGCAAATTCCAACGGGAAATATCTGCTGTTTTTAAATCCGGATACTTTGGTTTCAGAACGGACCCTTCTGGCGATGCTTGACCAGGCAAAGGTAAGTCGAGCCAATTCAATCATCTCATGCAGGCAATCAAGGGCAAATGGTTCAGAAGATAAACCTTACGGCGATTTCCCGTCACCGCTTACACTAACTGGCTGGACAAGAGCTTTGACCAGACCTTTCAATTTGATTCCCAAACCGTTGCAGAACGAACGTTTTATTTTTCCGGACTGGGTTTCCGGCTCGGTTATGATGATGAGTAAAACGAGCTTCAATTCAATCGGAAAATGGAATGAAAGATTCTGGATGTATTTCGAAGATGTCGATATATGCCGGAGGGCCAAAGACCTAGGGGGTGTTGTAATCCTTTTGAAAAACGTCGCTTTGATTCACAATCATGGTGGTTCATCCAGATCTGAGATTGAAATTACAGCACTTACCAAAACGGAGGTCATCATTTCACAACATGAGTATATCTCCCTGCATGTGAATGGCTTAAAAGAGGTGTTGATGCATGCTTTTTTAATTGTAAATAACCTGGTAATAGGATTGATTTCTGCGATTCCGGGGTTGATTCTATTTTCAAACAGGCGTTTAATGGTGGCAAATAAAGTTTTTTTGAAGCTGATAAACTACTATTTTAACGCGTTTTTAAAGGATACCTGGATAAGTCCACGATCTGTAAAACATCCTGAAGCTTATCAGTTCAGAATTAAGGTAGATAAAAATCTTTCTGCTATCGGAGAGGATAATTCGTAAAGGTGGTTGTTTCCTGAGGATTGAATCTAAAGGATACAGAAAGAAAACAATATAAAGAGTAATTTATAATAATAAGTGGGTGAGGAGCCTCTGATCTCCGGAACATCTGATCAGAGGCAGGTATCAATAGTTGAATCCTTTTTGTAGTTTTGTGCTACATTTAAGTCTTTGAAACTTTGACGCGAGAAGAATTTAAAAATATATTCAATACCCATTTTGCAGGTGTTCGTAACTACGTTTACTACCGGTCAGGGGATCAGGATCTGGCGACTGATGTGGCGCAGGAGACGTTTATCAGGCTTTGGGAAAAGAATTTTGAATTGGAAAATGGCAATACCCGGGCACTTCTTTATAAAATTGCAGGGGACCTGTTAATTTCTCAGTTACGAAAGCGTAACGTTGTATTGAAGTATAAGGCAAAGGTTGTGGATGAACAATTCGGAGAAAGTCCACATGAATTATTGCATTATCAAGAGTTATTGAAGAATTATGAGAAAGCTCTGGAACAATTACCGGAAAAACAAAGAACCGTTTTTCTGCTGAGCCGGATGGAGGGAATGAAATATTTTGAAATTGCTGAAAGCCTCGGCTTAAGCATTAAAGCTGTTGAAAAACGAATGAAAAATGCCTTGGAATATTTACGAAAGGCAATTGGAGATTAATGAAAAAAATAAATTTAAATAGGGATTATAGTTTAACGGGCAAGCCAGACCAGTTCCCGGAGATCGAGATTCAATATTCGGTTTCTGAGAATGAAGTGTGGCAAAACCTTTGGTATGAAATGGACAAGCCAAAGGTTTATCAAAAAGCTATTTCATGGAATTACTTATTTCGGATGGCTGCAGCTGCCACAATACTTTTAATCTTAAGTTTTACCGGATTTCTTCGTTTCTATACCAAAACAATTTCTGTTCCGGCCGGTCAACGCCTGACCTATCTTTTACCCGATAACTCAAAAATGGAACTTAATGCTCAATCTGTTGTAAGTTTTCACCCATATTGGTTTGTTTTCGCACGGACCTTAACCCTGGATGGGGAGGCATTTTTTGCGGTTCAAAAGGGCCCCGGATTTAAAGTAGCTTCCAAATTGGGTGAAACTTCGGTGTTCGGTACCAGTTTTAATATTTATTCCAGGGATAATGATTATAGCGTAACCTGCTTTACCGGCAAGGTAAGGGTTGTATCTTTAGGGAAGAATGAACGGGTTTTATTGAACCCTAACGAGAAGGCTTTTATTACAAAAGATGGATTTTTACGCTTCGCTCAGGAGGTCAATATCAAAACTGTTAAATCCTGGCGAGATAATATGTTTGTTTTTACCGGTTCTCCAATCATTTCTGTTTTAAAGGAGATTGAACGCCAATACAATATAAAAATACAATTCGAGGCCAATCCCGGTTTGACCTACACCGGAAATTTTTCGAGATCATTGTCGGGAAAAGAGGTGCTTGATTTGGTTTGTACCTCATTAGGGATTAAATTTGATGCAAAATCAGATACCGTATATCTGGTTAATTAATCCCGGTGGACCGTGAGTCAACGACTGATTGTTTTTATCCTGTTTTTTCATCTGACAGCAATATCCTGTTATTCCCAAAAGATTGATATAGCTGTTCATAATACTCCATTAAATCAGGTTCTTATTGATTTGCGCGATAAATACAGGTTACAGTTCTCGTTCGACGATCATTTACTTTCGAAGTATAATCTGACTATCTCCAGCCAATGGGCATCTCCTGAAGATGCAATTCGATCAATTATCAGTAAGTTCCCGTTAATTTGCAGGAAACAGGGTGACATTTTTCTGATACTTTCGGAAAAAAAACAGACAGTCTTACCCAGCTACCATTTACTTGGACAGATTTCTGAAGTCAAATCCACCGAACCACTGGCATTTTCACAGATTTATGTAAACAACCGGATGCTGGTTTCAGATCTTAAGGGATGTTTTACCTATCAGACTACCACTGATAGCGTTTTTCATATCCGGATTTCTCATTTGGGATACTTCCCTCTGGATACCGTTGTTGTTGCCGGATTGTTCCATCATTTCAACCTAATCCCTTCGGTCATAGGATTGCGCGAAATCGTGATTAAAGACCGTTCATTCGACAAATCGACTCATATTGGCAGCAAAGCGGGTGTTATCAAAGTTAATCATCAGATTGCCAACTATTTACCTGGAAGTGGTGATAATTCCGTATTTACCATATTAAGACTCATGCCCGGTATTCTTGCTTCCAGCGAACAATCAAATGGTTTGATTATTTGGGGCTCGTATGAAGGGCACAGCCAGATTCTGTTTGATGGTTTCACTATTTGGGGATTGAAAAGTTTCAATGATGAAATCAATGCAGTCAATCCATTAATTGCCAAGGAGATTGAAGTGTTAAAAGGGGGGTATGATGCCGGTCATGGGGGAAGGATCGGAGGTATTGTTAATATTTCCGGAAAGAGCGCAAATATGGTGAAACCTTCTTTTAGTCTGAATATCAATAATGTAACAATGAATGGGATGGCTGAAGTTCCCCTTTGGAAAAATAGTTCCATTTTAGTCTCCTTTCGCCAGACTTATTTTAATTTGTACAAAGGGAAAGATGTTCTTCCGGCGAATAACCAAAATGTAATTACCCCGGTTAATGTCTCAAGCTCAGCAATTGACTACACTGTGCTCCCGGATTATAATTACCAGGATATTAATGTGAGATATACTGCCCGAAATGATCACGGCGGGCTATTTTATGTGAGTTACCTGGGAAGTCAGGACCGCTTCAGATATCTTATTAATCCTTATATCGGTCTGAATGGCCTTTTTAAAATCGATGCTGAAAATAACTATCAGTACGGTGCCTCTGCTTTTTATGGTCGTACCTGGAAGAATGGAAATATAACCAACTTCACATCCTCGTGGTCTTCACTTGAAACGGACTTATCAAATATTCAAAGTATCGAGCGGTCAAAAAATGTGTTTCAACAATTAAATAACGACCAGATTTATAATAAAATAGGGGAGTATTCTGAACATGTCGACAATTACTTCAAACTTTCACAGTCCCATAATCTCGAGGCAGGGATAGGATTTGATCAAAATGAAGTCGGTTTGCAGATTGATTCTTTTGGTTATAATCAAACTAACCTAAAGTCACAGATGGCGCGATTAAACGGGTATTTGCAGGACCATATCACCCTGCCCGGGGAGATCGAGATAAAATACGGCTTACGTTCGGATCTTCCATTTTCCCTTAACCGGATTTATGTTCAGCCACGATTGTCAGCCAGTTTTAGATTAACCGAATTTGCAAAGCTTAATTTAGCATGGGGTGTTTATAATCAGTTCATTTCCAAAAGTTCTGTCATTGATAACCAGGGGAATTACCGGTATATTTGGACTGCCTGTGATAATAAGCAGATTCCGGTTCTTAAAGCAGTTCATTGGGTTGTCGGAGGTTCATACCACCACGATGATTTAACGGTAAGTGTTGAATCCTACTACAAAAGCACGGATGGTTTAACCCGGTATATAAACCGGGACTTAAATTATAACAATTTGATTTACAACGGTACAGGAAGAAGTTATGGAATTGATTTTTTTGTCAGGAAAGATTTTAAAGGACATTCAGCCTGGATTTCATATACACTGAGTAAAACAGAGGAGAATTTTTCGTACTTCCCTAAGGGTGAGTATCTTCCGGCTCCTCAGGATCAACGGCACGAAGTAAAGGTTGCTACCTTGTTCAATGTCAAGCCATTTAATTTTTCTGCAATTTATGTTTTTGGTTCCGGCTTCCCTTTGACAAGCGGATCAATTCTTAGTCCTACCTACAACTATCAGGTCTATAATCGGGTGGATATTGCTGCCAACTATCGGTTTGATGTTGGAAAGGTTGCCTGTGAAGCCGGATTGTCCATCCTGAATCTGTTTAATGCAAAGAATATCTGGTACTCAAATTTTGAAAGAGTACCTGTCAATCAGTCAACTACTTTGAATATTTATTCCCAGGCTGTTCCATTCTCACCCAGAATATCTTTACGATTGTATTATTGATCAGACAATCTGAATCTCTTCCTTCTCAACTTCACCGTTCCGGATCCTAAACGATTTTATGTCGGGCATTTCTGCCTCAAGCGAAACTATCACGTAACTGATCTCCGGGTCATATGCAAGCCGGATGTCCTCCACAGAAGGCCTTGCCGGCGTTTCAGGATGACTGTGGTAGTTGGCCAGTATTACCTCTCCGGCTTTCCGTACCTCACGAACTACCTGGAACTGTTCGGCAGGATCGAAGGAGAAATGCTCGGGACTGTGATCGATGTTTGTTAGCGGAAAATGTTTGCTGACATCGCGGTCAATGCCGGCAAGATAGCCACAAACTTCTTCTGGTAAACCGTTTTGAGCATGCACAAATAGCTGATTTATTATCTGTTGCGGGATTCTAAGCATAGGTTTGGTATTATTTCTCAATCAAAACCTTGTGAACCTGTCCTCCAACATGCGCTATCTCCAGAACCTTGTATCCCTGTTCTCTCGAACTTTTGGGCACATTCTGAAGTGGCTCACCTTCTACAAGTAAAACTTCAAGGATATCGCCCTTTTGTAATTTGGAGAGGGCTATTTTTGTTTTTACGAAAGTCATCGGGCAATGCTCTTTGGTAATATCTAATTTAACTGTGGACATAGAATTGATTGTTATTATTTTTTAAAATTTATGCTTTCGGTGACTTGCGGCTGGCTGCTTGCTTCTTGCATAGCTGCAAGTTGCCAGTTTCTGGTCGCCAGTTGCCAAAAGTAATAGTCTTTTTCTTAGATGAACAGCGTTCTTCCCCCTTCAGAAATGTCGAGAAAGGTTGCCACTCCCAGAACGTCCTTAACTTCGTGAATAAAGTCGCTTTTCTGCAATCCAAGGATATGCATGGCCATTTCGCAGGCATACATATTAACCTCAAGCGCTTTGGCAGCTTCAACCAGCTCCTCCAGAGTGGCCACATTTTTTTTTCGCATCAGGTACCGGAATATTTTTGGGCTGATACCGCAAAAGTTAAGCCTGCTCACGGGTGCACTTCGCAGCCCTCCCATGAAAAACCCAAACAGTTTTGGGAGGAAGCCGGTTCCGACAAAGGCACGTCCCTGTTTCTGCTTAATGGCATCCAGGCCCCAGAAGGTAAAGAAAATATTAACCTCATAACCTACTGCAGCTGCACCCGTTGCCAGGGTAAATGTTGCCACCAGCTTGTCAAAGTCACCACTGAAACTGATGATCGAAAGCTTTTTAGGATCTTTGGATTCGATCAAATTATTTAGTTCTGTATTTCCCATCTTTAATGATTGTTTTTTATTTCACATGTTGCTTGTTCATAATCAACCAGCTCCGTAATTGTGGGATGGTCTCCACATACCTGACACTTCGAATTGTGTTTCACCTTGATGTTTCGAAACTCCATCGTTTTGGCATTGAATGTCAGGAGTCTGTTGGTCAGCAGATCACCTACCCCGGTTAGATATTTTAAAACTTCGGTGGCCTGGATGGTTCCCAGAATACCGGCAATGGCACCCAAAACTCCGGCTTGCGAACAGGTAGGGACGGCATTTGCCGGAGGTGGAGCGTGAAAGACGCAACGGTAACAGGCTGTTTTTCCGGGCAGGACAGTTATCGCCTGTCCGTCAAAACGTAATATTCCGCCATGCGAAAAGGGCTTTCCGGCCTTCACACAGGCATCGTTGATCAAAAATTTCACCGGGAAATTATCGGTTCCATCCACCACAAAATCATAATCTTTAATAATCTCCAGGGCATTGGATGCGGTGAGGAGGTCGTAATAGGTAATTACCTTGACATCCGGGTTCAATAAATTTATTTTCTCCTTTGCCGAAAGTACTTTAGCCTTGTTGACATCGGGGGTGAAATGGATCACCTGACGCTGAAGATTTGACAGGTCTACGACATCTCCATCGATAATTCCGATGGTCCCGACCCCTGCAGCTGCAAGATATAAAGCGACAGGGGCGCCTAAGCCACCTGCACCCACAATCAGTACTTTCCCATTACTTATTTTTTCCTGTCCTTCAACCCCAACATCCTGAAGCAGGATATGGCGGCTGTATCTTTGTATTTGATCTTCGGTAAAATCCATCGTTTATTCAGTTTTATTTAAGGCCTGCAGAAGGTCACTTTTTAAATCCTCGAGGTCTTCAATTCCTAGCGAAAGCCTGAGTGTGGTATCATATACATGGAGTGCTTCGCGCGTTTCCCGGTCAAAATCGCAATAAATTGTCGACGCCGGGTGGAGGATCAGGGTTTTGTTGTCGTACACATTGGTTGCGCGCCTGATCAGCTCCAGATTATTCATAAAGGTGAAACAGGCTTCCCTGGTTGCAAAGTCAAACGTAAGCATCGCTCCGGGATAGTCCCCAAATTGAAGCTCACTAATTTCATGGAATGTAGAACCTTCTTTACCCGGATAGTTGACCGCAGTAACCTGGGGCTGCTCCTCCAGGAAACGGGCCAGTTCACGACAGTTTATCGCGGCCTTCTCGAACCGCATCTGAAGTGTCTCAAGCCCTAAACTTTGAAGATACGCCGCAAAGGGTGACATGCATGCCCCAAGATTACGGAAAATCTCCCGCCTTAACTTGTAATTGAATGCGTACGGGCCGAATTTTTTAGTAAGTATGGCCAGCTTCTTCGATTTGCTCCAGCTGAAGGTGCCATAATCGATAATCAGCCCGCCAATACTGGTACCGCCACCTGAAATGCATTTCGTACTTGAAATTACTTCAATATCCACCCCAAAATCTTTGGCGTTAAAAACATTGGGTGGGGTAAGGGTTGAATCGGCAATCAGCGGGATATTTTGCTCATGCGCAGTCTGTGAAAGACTTTTAAGATCGACCACCTCGAGTTGAGGATTGGTGATCGTTTCCACAAATATGGCAACGGTATTACTGTCAATATTGGCCTTTACCTCTTCCTGGTTCGTCAGATCGCAAAACCTCGTCTCAATTCCAAACTCCCGGATGGTCGATTCGAGAAAAACATAGGTGTTTCCAAAAAGGTGCCTCGATGCGATAATATTTGTGCCGGCAGATGCAAGTAAAAAGATAACATTCGAAACAGCCGCCATTCCGGAGCTTAGGGCAGTCACGTTGAGTGCACCGGTTATCTGCTTGATGCGCAGTTCAAAATTCTCTACGGTCGGATTGGTGATTCGTGAATAGGCATGTACAGGTAACCGCCCCTGAAAAGCCAGCTCCATTTGCTCCGCCGATTCAAAATCATACGCTGCATTACTGTAAATGGGTTGATGTAACGCATGGTTTACATCTTCCTTGGCATATGGAGTGTGAATTATCTTGGTTGTGAACCCTTTGGGTTTCAACATCGTGAACCTCCTCCCATGAAATAGAGAAAGTCAACCTCATCATTGGCGTTGATCTGCGTAGTCTCAAAACTATCTCGATCCACAAATTCACCATTCACCTGAATCGAAACCATTTCAGGTTGTTCAACCTTGTTATTTCTAATCAATTCGATCAGCGAGACAGGTACTTCCACCTCCTGAGCTTTCCCATTTACCAGTATACTTCCCATTTTTCAATTATTATTCTGTATGTGAGTTGTTTTCAGCAAAATTTGTACTTTTTATTCCAAATTCATCATTTTGCTTACTGCAACTTATGGCATTCATTAATGTTTGCGAAAATAAGAAGAAAAATGATCCTACAAAATCCCGTAATTAAGGCATATTATATACCATAAACAGGGTAGGACTAACTTTTAAACCGGTCACAAATGTTTGCAAATGGGCAGTAAAGTAGGTAACCTTGCAAAAAGGATTCAATTAGAGATAATATTACCATTTATGAAAACAAATATGGGGAAAGTCGTTTTGATTACAGGGGCTTCATCCGGAATCGGAAAAGAGTCCGCGAAATTACTCGTTCAAAGGGGATTTACTGTTTATGGTGCCTCCAGAAGACTCGAAAAGATGAATGATCTGAAAGAGATCGGTGTTAAACTCCTTGAAATGGACGTTACTGATGATGCCTCAATGGTCTCAGGAGTCAACGAAATTCTCCAAAAAGAGAACCGGATCGATGTATTGGTTAACAATGCAGGATATGGTTCATTCGGGGCGTTGGAGGATGTGCCAATTCCGGAAGCCAGGGTTCAGTTCGAGGTTAATATTTTTGGACTGGCACGGTTGACGCAGCTTGTTCTTCCCATGATGCGAAAACAGCATTCCGGGAGGATTATTAATATATCATCAATCGGGGGAAGTTTAGGTGAGCCTCACGGATCGTGGTACCATGCCACAAAATTTGCGGTGGAGGGTTTAAGCGACTGTTTGCGTATGGAACTTAAACAATTTGGAATTGAAGTGGTTATTATTAAACCTGGGGCAATCCTTACCGAATGGAATACCATTGCCAGGGAAAACCTGCTGAAAGTTTCGGGGAATACCGACTATAAAACTCTGGCTGCCAAACATGTAAAAATGATGGAGATGGCAGATCAAAAAGGTTCACTTCCGATCGTGGTTGCCCGAACGATCGTTAAAGCGGCAATCTGCAGTAGACCCAAAACCAGGTACGCCACCGGGGGCGGGGCTAAAATTATTTTGTTTGTCAGGAAACTGCTTTCAGACAGGATGTTTGATCGCATGATGTTAAGCCTGATGAGGTAATTTTTATATTTTAATGCAACAAATCACGATGAATAAGCTTAATGTTATAATTACGGGAGCCACCGGAATGGTTGGAGAAGGGGTACTTTACCAATGTCTGAACCACCCTGAAGTGGAAAAAATTCTGGTGATCACACGCCACAGTTGCGGTTACAACCACCCCAAACTGTCAGAAATCATAATCCCTGATTTCTCCGGTATTTCAGCAATTGAAGACCAGCTATCAGGCTACAATGCCTGTTATTTTTGCCTTGGAGTTACTTCACTCGGGAAAAATGAAACAGAATACACCTGGTTAACCTATACCCTGACCATGAACTTTGCTACAACACTTGCAACGCTTAATCCTGAAATGACTTTCTGTTACGTTTCGGGTGCCGGAACCGACAGCAGTGAGAAAGGACGAACCATGTGGGCCCGTGTTAAGGGTAAAACAGAAAATGATTTGATGAAATTGCCATTTAAAAGGGTTTTTAATTTCCGCCCTGCCGGAATAAAGCCTTTTTTACCATTAAGACCTTCGCAAACTTTTTATAAGACTTACAAATATGTAGCCTGGCTTTTCCCGGTTATGGAGGTGATCTACCCGAATTTTGTGGTTAATCTGAAGGATCTGGCAATTGCCATGATTAATTCTTCAATGACCGGATATTCAAAAAATATTCTGGAGGTAAAAGACATTAAGTCATTGGCAAAGGGCAGCAGCACCAATGGATAAAGAAAATGATCTGCGGATAAGGATCAATCCTTATCTTTGCACCTTACAACAAAAGTAGTGAATGGAGAATAGTACGGAACAAGAAGGTAAATTAAAGGGAGATGATATCGATAGCTGTATTTCAGTTTTGGAACATTTACTGCATAACGGCGATCAGCTTGTTCATTTATCAAAGGATCAGTTTCTTCGGCTAATGAAGGCCGCGGGTCAGCTCACCCGCCCGGACAAGGCCGAGATCTATAAAAGGAACAAAAGTGTAAAGGTGGCCAGGAAGCAGGCGGAAAGTAACCACAACCGAAATGCACGTGCAGCAACCAGTATCCGAAGTGCGCGGACTTCAGCAGTTTTTGAAGCACCGGTTCAGGTCGCCTTACCTGAATCTGCATCCCCGAATGAGAAAAGGCATCTTTTGTCGGAACAGAATTGTTATGTCTGCAAAAAGCTATTTACCGAGATTCATCATTTTTATGATTCGATGTGCAAGGAGTGTGGCGATCTGAATTATGCCAAGCGTTTTCAGACCTGTGATATGACTGGTCAGGTTGCGCTCATTACCGGGTCGAGGCTCAAAATTGGATATCATGCCACGTTAATGATGCTCCGTTCCGGAGCTACCGTTATAGCGACAACCCGTTTTCCTGCCGATTCGGCCATCCGGTTTGCCAAAGAGAAGGATTTTTCTGTGTGGGGCCACCGCCTTCATATTTATGGGCTCGACCTGAGGCACATTCCCAGTGTGGAGCTTTTTGCCTCGTATGTCGGGCGGAAGTATGAAAGACTCGATATACTGATTAATAATGCAGCCCAGACAGTGCGAAGGCCCGCCGGTTTCTACTCCCATTTAATGGGGAATGAAACCCTTCCGTTTCATCACCATTCTGAGGAGGTACAGTTGCTGCTCACGCATCACCGGCAATGTTTAATGGAGATTGATGGTTATAATAACCAGGATCCTGAAAATCAACGTGTATTACCCGTAAGTTGGAACGGACAGGCTCCGGGTATTGGCATTCGGGCTTCTGCACAACTCTCGCAGGTCCCCTATACTTTTGACAACTCGATTGAAACCAGGGAGGTTTTCCCGGAGGGACAATTGGATGCCGATCTTCAGCAGGTTGATTTACGGAAAACCAATAGCTGGCGGTTAAAGCTGGGACAGATCGAAACACTCGAAATGGTGGAAGTGCAGCTGGTAAATTCCATCGCCCCCTTTGTACTTTGCAATCGGCTCACTGAACTGATGCGAAAGGATTATACGGGTAAGAAACATGTAGTGAATGTTTCGGCCATGGAGGGGAAATTTCACAGTTTCAAAAAAGCCGACCGCCATCCGCATACCAACATGGCAAAAGCGTCCCTGAATATGCTGACTCATACCGCTGCCAGTGATCTTGCCAAGGACGGAATCTATATGAATGCAGTGGATACCGGCTGGGTCACCGATGAAGATCCAGCTGACCTGGCCACACATAAACAGAAGGTTCATGATTTCCAGCCACCCCTGGATATCGTCGACGGGGCAGCCCGCGTTTGCGATCCGTTCATTGACGGTGCAAATACCGGGAAACACTGGAGTGGAAAGTTCCTGAAGGACTATTTCCCGATAAGCTGGTAAAAATTTAAATAAACTATAATCCCAACAAAATAAAATAATGGATAACAGAAAAAAATTAGGAACTTCCGGTTTGCGAATTTCCCCGCTGGTATTTGGAGGTAATGTATTTGGCTGGACCCTCGATGAACCGGCCTCATTTAAAATGCTGGATCTTTTCGTGGATGCAGGTTTCAATTTCATCGATACGGCTGATGTATATTCGAGGTGGGCTCCCGGAAATAAAGGGGGAGAATCGGAAACTATTATCGGGAAATGGCTGAAGAAGTCGGGGAAAAGGAAAGAGGTGATTCTGGCCACCAAACTCGGGATCGAAATGGCAGAAGGGAAAAAAGGGCTCAGTGCCAGGTATATGAAGCAGGCTGTTGAAGCCTCGTTAAAAAGATTGGGTACCGATTATATCGACCTTTATCAGTCGCATGTGGATGACCCTGAAATACCTGTTGAAGAAACGATGAGCGCATTTCATGAACTGATTCGCGAAGGAAAAGTAAGGTATATCGGCGCATCAAATCTGAGTGCTGAAAGAATCAAGGCCTCCAATGATTTTGCCAGGGACAATGATCTGGCACCCTACGTATGTCTGCAGCCATTGTATAATTTATACGACCGGCAAAAATTTGAATCGGAATATTCACAGTTGGTTCAGGAAGAATTATTGGGAGTGATTCCCTATTATTCATTGGCAAGTGGTTTTTTATCAGGGAAATACAGGGGTATCAACGATCTGGATAAGAGTCAGCGCGGTCAGGGAGTCCGCAAATACCTGGATGAACGGGGATTGGGGATCTTAGCCGCGATGGATGAGGTTGCCCGGGAACAAAATGTCCCCCTGTCACAAATAGCTATCGCCTGGTTATTGCAAAAACCGCTGGTCACGGCACCTATTGCCAGCGCAACGAATGAGCATCAGTTGAGTGACCTTCTGCATGCTACAAAGCTGACTTTAACAAATGAGCAAATGGCCAGACTGGATACAGCCAATGATTTATGACTTTTTTACTCAAACAGGATGGAATTTGGATTAATGACCTTTGCCGATATGAATCCGGAATCTCAATCCGGAAGTTCGGTGAAAGCCCGTCAGCGAATCAGGGATCTCATGGAGGAGATAAAGCTGGCAACTAGCGGCACCCCGGCTTCGGCGGTAAGGGCGTCCACCCTGGGTTTACCATTGATGTTGGCTAACATTGGCGGAATGCCTGAACAGTTTACGCCGTTTATCAATCTTTATAAAGAAACAGCAATAGCGATGGGAAGTGATCCGGATCTCCTGCAAATCGGAATTAATATGAAATCAATAGAGCTTTTTGGCACCCGGGTTGTCCCGGAAGTTAAAAAGGCAATTAATTCACTAAAGAACTCATTCAGCAATTCATGAGAAAAATACCGATATCTGTCCTTGAACTGGCTACAGTCACCGAAGGGGGAAATCCAGGAACAGCCATAGCCGGCACGGTTAAAGTGGCTAAACATGCCGAATCTCTGGGATATCAGCGAATCTGGATGGCCGAGCATCACAATATGAAGCATATTGCGAGTTCCGCCACCTCGGTCCTGATTGGTCATGTTGCCGGCAAGACAAATACGATCAGAGTTGGATCGGGTGGAATTATGCTGCCCAATCACAGTCCGCTCGTTATTGCGGAACAATTCGGGACCCTCGAAACCATTTATCCCGGAAGAATTGATCTGGGTTTAGGCCGGGCTCCGGGAACAGATCAATTTACAGCCATGGCTCTGAGGCGCAACAATATGGGCACTTCTACCGAGTTTCCTGCTGATGTCAGGCAACTTCAAACCTATTTCAGTAAGGACAACTTCAATGCAAGGGTTCGCGCTTTCCCGGGAGAAGGTTTGGAAATACCCCTTTGGATCTTAGGGTCCAGCACGGACAGTGCCTATCTGGCCGCTCAAATGGGGCTGCCCTATGCTTTTGCCGCACATTTCGCTCCGGCACAATTCCGCTCAGCAATAAAGATTTACCGCAATAATTTTAAACCATCAAAACAGCTTGATTCTCCTTATGTGATGGCCTGTGTAAATGTGATTGGCGCTGAAACCAATGAAGAGGCCGAATTCCTGAAGAGCAGTTTAATCCGATTATTTGTCGGAATCATCACAAACACCCGAAATCCGCTCCAGCCACCCGGTGACTTGCCGGAAAGTTATCAAAACCCTGATGTGAGAGCTTTTGTAAACAGTATGTTGTCCTGCACCTTTACCGGTAACCGGGATACGCTGAGAAATGATCTTTCCGGATTTATTAAGGAAACCGGAATTGATGAACTGATGGCTGCCAGTTATATTTTTGATCCCGAAGCAAAACTGAGATCATTCTCCGTCTTGTATGATGCCTTTAGTAGTCCCACATTATGAAAATTATAAAGCCCTTAACGAATAATTTTAAGAATTTCACGGTCGGAATGCCAGTCCGTCAATTGATGGTGCAACGGTAAATTTTTGAATATCCTTTGCGCCTCCTATATAACTGTTTTTATATCTGACTCCAGGATTCATAGGTGCAGAGCACTGTTTATATTTGTAGAACAGGGATTAAAAGTATTCAAACCAGGTACTGCGTACCGCAATATCTTCTTTTTGAATTGCTTAAACAGGAATAACAGATCGGTACGCTGTACCTCCCAATAAAGGCAATTCATTTTTTCTACAAATCTTGCGGTTCTCCGTACCTTTTTCTTATAAAATCATTCTCACAATTGATCTGTTATGAGGTTGGAGTTTCATAATTCCCTGGTACTTTGGGCGAAATTTCAAGTTATTCCTGTTAATTTTGTAATTGGTTCATTTTTTCCAGATAGCCGATAAGCTGTTTCCTCCCTTCCACAAAAAGGGAGTAATCGACATCATACGGAACAAATTCCCGGTTTATTTCCTGTATCTTTTTTACGTTTGCGGTGATCTGACGGACAATTTTTACCATTGCTTCCTCAGCTTCAGTAGCAAGCTCTGCTTGATTTTTGGTGCCATGCTTAAACTCCGCAATTTTTCGTTTCAGCATCATTAAGAGGTGATAATCTTCACTACCGTCACGACTGGCTTCCCAGCGACGCGATGGGATCACATTGATGCCGTCATTATAGATTACCGAATAATTATCGTTGGGTGAGGGGTAGGCCGACTTGATCCGCCATAAATTGTCTTTGCTGTTGTAATGATAACAATAGAAACCGCTGCCGGTGAATCCCAGATCAAAAGCCAGCCAGGCCTGTATCCGGTAATGCCCCAGCGGATGGAAGGTACGTGCCGGACTGGGAGCCTCATAAAACCAGTTGCGCTTACCTAAACTGTGAAAATAACTGACCAGCTTACCCTCAGGATCTTTTAAAAGGTCAACCTGCGGACTGTAAATATCGATCAGCCCTTCAAAATCTTTCATAGACTTCGGCGATACCATTCCGGCTGGATCAATGAAAAGTTCCACATCCGGAGAGGCTTCCCTGATTTCTCTGGCTATTTTAACACCCTCTTCAATGCTGGGATATCCCGTTAATCCAGGTTCATCCTTCACATAAATGGCCCACTGGCTTTTTCCAATCCCTCGGTCAGCCATCCCTTTGGAGGTTCGTGAATAGGCTTCTTTCAGCAGGGACGCATATTGCTCTTTTGAAAACTCCTTTTCCTTAATTTCAACTGAAAGGGGATTGAGGACAAAACAGATTATCTGATCCTTGAGCGGCGTATAATATTTATCCCATTGTGACCAGTCCTCAGCTAATTTCTTGTTTTCATCAAGATAGAACCGTGGACCCGACATTTGCGGCAGGACGGTTACTTTATGATCGATCAGGTCTTTAACGACCTTTGCCCTCAGGATATCATTGCTGATCGAAATGGAACTCCAGGTGTTAAAGGCAAATTCACTTTTATCGGGCACCCGGACACTGCTGACCACAAGGTCTACCTTGACAGTATGAACAGATTCAACCATACCTACCGATTCGAAACCCAGCAGAATGGTATATTTACCGGGAGCCAATACTCTGGTTTTAAAATTGACCCACAGTTTCCGGCTATCGTAGGGGGCAAGGTAGATGGTGTTTCCCTCATTTAATCGGGGAAGGACCTCGTCAACCTCTTTCCCGCTGGCGTCAGGGGTATTGATAGGTTCACGCAACTCTATGACATCCTGAATACTAATCGTTTTGCCGTTATTGTCAAGAATATCATAGGGATATATCTTCACCTGTTGGGATGACTCTTTAAGGTTTGTGATATAAAAGGAGAGTGCCTCCGTTTCATTACCCATAACTAAAAGCGAAACCTTCGCGGTGTCAGCCTCCGGTCCGGAAGGATATTTATCATAGGCCTTAACCTCGTCCCACTCATTTGGGTTTTGCCAGACATAGAATGTCCCATGATCCCCTTTTTGGCGAATACGGTTTAAAAATTGGGCATACTTAAGGCTAATATCAATTTTCCGGCGGTTGCTTTCGATCATGATATTCGCTGCCTTTTGCTCTTCACCGGGCTTCAAGGCATCTATCCCCGGGAATACCGTGGTCATTTGGTTGATGTCGGCAGACAATTTACTGGCCAGCGAATAATCGGCCGGTGGAAGCTGTTTACGGATTCCGTTTAATTCATTGGCGGCTTTGGTGACAAAATCTTTATCGCTTTTGTACCCGGCGGCACTAACCTTCATTGATTTTTGGACAATCACCTGGTGGCTTTTCCGGTCGCGTATAATAAATTCGAGATCGTGATCCTCCGGTGTTCCAAGATTATAGGATAACTCCACCATATTATTCTTGTTTTCGAGCCAGCTGAAAGTGGAAGAGGTGGTATTTCTGCTGTTGGTTACCCGGGTCTCAGCCATAATCTCAGTGCCTTTGTAGGTAACCGGTAAAGAAATGGTTTGAATATTTCTGCCAATAAAGGCGGATTGAGGCTCTGCCTGCCTGATCCTTTTAAATAATTGACACTCGATGGCCACCTTTTTTTTCGACATTGAAGGGATAAAGCCGTTATTGGTAGAGGTTCTTTTCCAGCAGGACCAGGGAATATTTCCGCCGGCTTTCGAACCCTCAAGGGAATAGCTCACCACATATTTTTCAGAACCACCGTCAGATATGAAGATTTCAGGAATCCCGTCACCATTCAGGTCGGCAATCATTGGGGATGATTCCCGGTCACCGCCATCCTTGTATACTTTGAGAACCTTTCCCTGGTCGTTAAGCAGAAACATGGTTTCTCCATCAGGGCCTGTTTGCCGGCATCCGCACATCAGTTCATAATGACCATCGTTAAAAAAGTCGGCAACCCCCGCGGCAAAGAATACCCCATGGCCGCTTAGAGTAGTCTGCCATTTTATTTTGCCATTGTGACCGAAGTTATTGACAACATTGCCCTTATCAACAACTACCACATCCAGCTTCCCGTCATGATCCAGGTCAACAACACTTGTTCCGCCGTAGTTCTGCATAACTGTGTTCCCGGTCCACACAAGCTTACCCGAATGAGCATCCAGCGCAACAATGGCCGGGTAAGGGGTGGTGTTGCTGTGAGGCATCAATAATTTGTAATGGCCGTCACCTTCCAGATCAGCCAGGATGGGAGCCGAACGCCCAAAGACCCTGTCAGGAATCTCGGTATGCCACAGGTAGCGTCCCTGGTAGTCGAGACAAAATATTTTGCCTACATCGGTACCATAATAGATCTCCGCTTTCCCGTCTCCGTCTACATCGCCAACTGCCGGACTACAGGCCCTGGGTTCTGCGAGAACCTTCCAGCGGACCGAACCATCGGAGTTCAGGCAATAGATTGTTCCCTCCCGGGCATTGAGGAGCGTTTCCATCTTTCCATCATCATCAATATCGGCAATGACTGCACTCCCGAAGTTGTACAGATTGTCTTTAAGATCGGTTTTCCAGAGGAGGGTCCCTTTTTCATCAATGCAATAGATGACCCCGGCATCAGTGGGTATCACAACCTCTGACTTTCCATTCCCGTCAATGTCGCCTACAGCCGGGGTCATCGCATTTTCGGCTGTCACAAAGTTGAACAGCTCTTTTCCTTGGCCATCCAGTCGCACAACTCCATAACCCGAGCTTAAAATCAGGCTGTTGGGATGTTCCGCATTGGGGAAGGGTAATGGACTGCTGACCCCGGGTGACCGCCCTTCAGGAGCCACGATCCGGTATTTCCAATTAACTGTCAAATCGTATTTGGATGCCCTGGTGTTTGAGAAGGCTGCGATAACAGCGATAAAAAGCAGAGATGTTTTTAATTTGTTCAGAATCATAAGGTTGAATTTTCTAATCGAACTAAATTCGGGTCTATATAACTTAGCTTTCAAAGCTTCTAAAAATAAGGAAAAACCATATACAACCAAACGGATGGATTAACTTCCACAGATTACTCAAGATTTTTTTAATGGATAGAAAATGAGATAATTAGACTGCAGTCTTCAACATTATAAATTTTCAGGGTTAGCCGTATGAGAATGGCCTATCCATCAGACTCCAAAGGAAAGGACAAGGGATCAGTCGCGTTCATTGAATAAAATGAGTTTGGCAAAAAAATCTTCAAACATCAGACGGATGTCCAGATTCCTATAAACCCGGATGTTCCGGGACGAGGGATTCTCTTCATACAAACCTGAATCATTAATTTTAGGGGCATGTTCCAGGACATACCTGCTTGAAGAAGGATCTGTCTCAAAAGAGGATTGAAGCGCGGTTAAAAGTACCAATGGGCTGTCTCCAGAATATAGGTTTCACTAATCAGAAAATTGAACTTTAGGGTCATTTTCATGACGTTTTCTATTTTTTGGGACAGATATTCACCGATTTCGCCCTGTGTTTTTACCTTAAGACGCTATTCTGAAAAGGACAATAGCGCCTGCCGGTAAGCATTTCTGGGAACCTGCCAAATTGGGATGTCCGAATTATTAAAAATAATTTGTCCCGCCTTGAGATCAATACCGAAGTTGTACTCAACACTTGACGCTCCGGGAGGGGGAGGCGCCAGATCGCAGTATTCGGGACCACCGATCCGGATTAATGTCAGGTGTCCGGCAATTTTGGGCTCCAAAAGGTAAGCGCTTGCTATATCGGTAAATCCGGCCCCGCAAACAATGTACAAAGGCAAACTGGTATCTTCTCTCATTGCTTCCTTCACGATTGCACTTGCCCCTTCAGAGATTATGGGGGTCTTTAAATCAGAGAATCCAGAATTTGCCCCCTCATAAACCGAAAACTGAACGCTGCAACCCATTATTTTCAGCACCTCATTCACCGATTAAAAATTCATTCAGAAGCCAGACGTTCTCCGGATCTCCTCAAGATTAGTCATAGCTCCCGGGTCCGTCAAAAAGTGTTTTTTGAGTCTGACGCAGGCAAATTCACCACAATATGCGCAATTTTCAATCTTTTTCAGTCTCGCACATTTCCGAATCTCACAACCGAAACAGCCGGAGAATAATCTCCCGGCTTCAGTGCGGCATCCGTCGCAATCCATCCGATCATCTGCATGCAGTTGAACTCCGTAGAACCTTGAACATTGCTCAGCTATTGCCTCTCTCATAGTTTGCTGAGATGATTTGTTCTGCTCCAGGGTTGCCATATGAATAGGGCAGCTGTCACAGATTAATCCGCAATAGGCGATCATCTTATTCATTATCATTTAGATAGACTCTGATAATTACAAGAAAACTAAAAGATTACCCGTTTGGTGTTTGTCAGACTAAAACATTCATTGTTTATTTTAATGCCGATTTCTTTAACGCACAATTGTCTGACCTGCCAATACAAATATACGATTTAGACTTCGCTTTTTATTCCGATCTGGGATGTTCTAAAGTATAATACCTCACCATTGGTCGGTTTTTTGACGTTTGATCCACAATCTTAAATCCGGCACTTTCGAAAGATTTATAGACACCAATCCAAAGAAAGGAGTCCGGAAATTTTTCCTGCGTGGGTATTGCCGGATAGGCTTCAATGATTCCGATTCCATTCTCTTTGGCATATCCGGTTACTCCTTTCAAAAGTTGTGCCGCAACCCCATGCTTTCTGAACTCTTTCTGAATGAACAAACACGGTATTGACCAAACCGGTTGGTCATCAATACGTTTATGCACCCGAGAATTTTCCAGTTTAACAAAGTCTTCACGGGGGGCAAAGGCACACCAGGCAATTGCCTGGTCTTCATAAAAACCAAGAATTCCGGCTGGTTTGTCATTCCAAACGATCTCCTTCATGGCCTGCTTATTCCCATCTTCAGATTTTCCTTCTTGGAAGTCAGCCTTTTTAAGTCTGTAATACATGCACCAACAGTTTCCGCAAGCTCCGTTATTCCCGAACAGCCTGACAAATTTATCCCAAGTGCTTCTGGTCAGAGGTTCAATGGTGATTTGACTTAAAAAATCCGGATCAGTATCATGTTTTGCCATAATAACTAAGGTCTTTTGTTCCTGCCAATCATTGAAAATATTCTTCACGGCCTCTCTTCATCAGTGCTTCCTCTGCGGCTTCGCGCCCCGAACGCTATAAACAGGCGGCCTTCTGTAAATCGCAGACAGGTCTTTCCAATATCGTGATCACAGATTGCATTTATAAATTTAAAAACAGTCGGATCATTGTTTCTTAAATTTAATTCAGATCCCTGAAAAGGAGTGTTTCTGCTAACTTTAACCATTCAGCGCCTTGCAGATGATGCAGGCAGGCATTATCGGGATCTACAAATATAGTCAGAAAACAGCGGATAGTGATTATTCGGAAATTACCAATCTGGAAAATTCCTTATTTTCAAACCAGACACACTTGTTTAAGTATTCTTCTGAAGTTGGCATTCCATTGGAATTATGTCAGGTGGAGGCGATTCCCACAACTCATGGAACGGCAATGTTTGTATATTTGCGGCTGAACAACTAACTTAATCGATTTTAAAACGCTGATTTAGTCTAATCAGGATTGGGTTGAGGTAAAAAAACTTTAATTAATATTGAATCAACCGGGGATGAAGAAATTGAAATTCGTTTTTATTCACCTTTTCTTGTGGGGATTCCCATGCTATTTATATTCGCAATCTCCTAATTTAAAGAATGTTGACAGTGATATAACTGAGAAGTCCGGAAAAAAGGTGACTATTCTTGAACAACAGTTCGATCTTCCTCCTGATTCGGCCAAACCATCCTGCTTTTGGTGGTGGTTTAACAGTTTGGTGGACAAACAGGGGATCACCCGCGATTTGGAGGAGTTCAGGAAGAAAGGAATGGGTGGAGTTACCCTGGTATGCTCCGGGAATGACTATGGAGTTGCTGAAATGCCCAGGGGACCGGTTTTCCTTTCTCCTCAATGGCTTGAACTTTACAGGTATGCCCTTCAGGAAGCAGCACGGCTGGGACTGGAGGTTGGTGTCAATTTTGGAGGAGGAGGATGGTCCATGGGTGGATCCTGGATCCCCCCCGAGTTGAATTCCCGTTGGTTTGTCCAGTCTGAACTTTCAGTTTCCGGTCCACAGCTATTTTCAGGAAAATTGCCTGTTCCGGATCCCCGCACCGGTTATAAAGCCCCCTATTATGGAAATGTTACACATTACATGACCTGGTCAAAAGATAAAATGGACTATCGTTTGAATTCAATCGTTGCTTTTCGGGAACCTGAAGGTCACAGGGCCGGAATTGGAGAAGAGCGTTTGAAATTACTGGACGCGAAAAGTAACCGGCTCGATGGTCCCTATAATGTCCCTGCATCTGAAGTGATGGGAGTGCCACTGAAACCGTGGAAAGAGTATCCTGACGATACGCCAATAGCAAAAAACGGGGTAATCGATTTAACCTCGAAAGTAAAAAGCGATGGAACGTTGAACTGGGACGTTCCGCCCGGACAATGGACCATTATTTCTACAGGACATGTGGCAACCGGGGCTGATGTTAGATGTGTACTTCCTGAAGTGGGATATGTACTGGAGGTAGACTGGCTGAGCCGTAAGGCTACAGACTTCCATTTTAAAAATCTCGGTGAACTACTTGTGAAAGAAGCAGGACCGCTTGCCGGAAAAACGCTGAAATATTTTGTGACTGATAGTTTTGAAGATGGGTATCCAAACTGGACAGATGATTTTTTAAAAGAATTCAGGAAATACAGGGGTTACGATCCAACTCCCTATTTGCCAGTCTTTGCCGGCAGAATTGTAGGAAATGCAGAAATCTCGGACCGGTTTCTTTACGATTACCGGAAAACAGTGGCAGATTGTTTTGCAGATAACAGCTTTGGACGACTCGCAGAGTTAACCCACCCTTACGGTGTAAAAATTCAGTGTGAAGCTGCCGGGCCAAGCTGGTCAGGTACTGTTTGTATGGATGGGTTAAAGAATCTGGGTCGTTGCGATAACCCGATGGGTGAGTTCTGGAACGAGCCCCAGGGAGTGGTAAGAGATGGCCAGAATCTGGTCGGAAAACAAACTGCCACTGCATCACATGTTTACGGGAAAAGAACGGCATCCGCTGAAGCTTTTACGGGGGGAAAGCACTGGCAGCAATCGCCGGGTATCCTTAAACCAATTGCTGACAGGGCATTCTGTGAAGGGATTAACCGGTTTGTTTTTCATACCATGACTTCAACCCGCCCCAAAGACGGACTTCCAGGATATGAATATGGCGCAGGAACCCATTTTAATCCCAATGTTACCTGGTGGCAGCAAGCCGCAGAGCCATGGCTAAAATATGTAAATCGCTGCCAGGCATTATTGCAGAGGGGGTTGTTTGTTGGAGACGTCCTTTATTACAATGGGGATTGGGCTCCGAATTTTGTGGATATTAAACATACTGACCCGTCTTTGGGAAAGGGTTATGATTACGATGTTTGCAATACGGAGGTGTTGCTGACACGGTTAAGTGTTAAAAACGGGAAAATTGTTTTGCCCGACGGCATGAGCTATCAACTGCTTTCATTACCCGACATAAAAACCATGCCGGTTGAGGTCATTGATAAAATAAAGGATCTGGTTGAAGCGGGAGCAACAGTTGTGGGCCCAAAACCTGAGCGGGATCCCGGATTGCTCAATTTTCCCGAAAGTGATGAACATGTCAGAAAAATTGCCGGAGATTTATGGGGAAATATCGATGGTGTTACTGTAAAAGAGAGAAATGCGGGTCACGGACGGGTAATAACGGGCAAATCATTACGTGATATTTTGATGTCTGATGGTATACTTCCTGATTTTAAGGCTGTTAGTCCGGATACTTCCACATTTATTGATTTTATCCACCGTACAACACCTGAAGCTGAGTTGTACTTTTTAGCAAACAGGAAAGAGAAGACTGAGATAATTAATGGCATCTTCCGGGTACAGGACCGTAAGCCAGAACTGTGGGATCCCGTTAGCGGAAAGAGGTGGGCACTTCCAGAGTTTCAGATCAAGAACGGGCGAACTACTATCCCGATAGAGTTCAAACCCTATGAATCAATGTTTATCCTATTTCCTAAAAAAAGCTCCCTCACTTTAAAAAAAGAGTCGAAAAACATTATAAACCTAATACCAGTCTGTGAACTTACTGGTCCATGGGAAGTAAAATTCGATAAAGAATGGTTGTATCCGTCTGACGGCCTTAGCCCTGAACAGTTCACCGGAAGGTTTACGTTCAATGAATTGGAAGATTGGACAATCCGGAGTGAGGATGCTTTGCGTCATTACAGTGGAACAGCTTTATATTCAAAAATTTTTAATGTTTCAAATTTATCGGTTCCCGGTTTTAAAGGTCTAATTCTGAATCTTGGCACTGTCAGGGAGAGCGCGAGGGTGCGTCTGAACGGGAAAGATCTTGGCGTGGTTTGGTGTTTTCCATGGTGGGTGGATGTATCTTCAGCTGTGAAAAGCGGAGAGAACAGGCTTGAAATTGAAGTTGTCAATCTTTGGCCTAACCGCCTGATTGGTGATGCATCATTACCTTTGGAAAAAAGGAAAACCCATACAAATGTAATCTCCTATAAACCGGACTCACCTCTTTTACCTTCCGGACTGATTGGTCCGGTCAGGCTAATGACGAAATAAAATCAAAATAGTATGATGAGAAATTTCAGAAGATTAACACTTTTGGCATCCACACTGGCGTTTGCCGCAATAAATGGTCATGAATCAACAGCCTGGAATAATGGTCATGGCAGAAACAGCAGCGGTGTATCTATTGTTTCCTCAAATGATGGGTTAACCCAGGATGTGGAGCCCTCCGCCAAGAGTCTTGCGTTTCAGAAAATGCATTTGGGTATGTTCATCCACTATACCTATGCCGGAAAACCATACCAGTGGGGTTCAACAATGTGGGCTGACACCTCAAAAGTTAAGAGTCTCGATGAACTGGCTGATAACCTTGATGTTAATGATATAGCTGAAACAGCTGCATCAATGAGGGCTCAGTATGTTGTCTTTACCCCTTTTCATGCCAATATGATGGTGCTTTATCCAAGTGAATCACTGAACCGTCATTTGCCTGGCCACTGCTCAAAACGTGATGTAATCCTGGATCTTATAAATGCCTTGAAGAGAAAAAATATTCGCCTGTTGCTTTACTTTCATCCGAGTGACGGACACGATCTGTCCAAATCAGACCAGGAACGGGTAGGGTGGAATAACGGTGCACCCTATACACGCTGGAACGATTTTATAAACGGATTTTTGGGCGAATTGGTAACCAAATATGGAAAAGATATCTCAGGATATTTTATAGACGGAGGTCTTCCTGAGCAGGTTGATGCAGCACGGTTACGAAAAACGATCATAGACCGTTACCCTGATTCATGGATCATTCAAAACAGTGGCAACAATCCTTTATTGGCTGACTTTTCAGCCAGGGAAGATAATATGGTTCCCCCATTTCCGGCAACAAGCTGGGTAAGGTGCCAGCGAATCAGCGGAGAGTGGTGGGCAAAAATTAATAATGTCATGTTTAATCCTGAAATGGCTTACCGTTATACGATACTCCAGGCTGCCGTAAGTAACAGATTAGGGGGAGGAACCTGCTGGTCTTTTGGCCCGCATCCCGATGGCCGGTGGGAACCTGGTGTCCGTTCTTTTTGTAAGGATTTAGGCCATTTTACAGACAAGGCTGGCGAATCTCTTTTCGGAACCCTGCCTGGCAAGGCGTACAGGACTAAAGAGGGTCAACCGTTGTTAGGTACTCAATTCGTTGCAACGGAATCCCCTGATGGCAATAAAACGTACCTGCATGTTCTTTTACCGCCGAAAGGGCAACGATTGGAAATTCCGTCGCCGACAGATAAACGACATTTCAGTTCTGCCCGTTTATTCTCCAATAATCATAAAATTGAACTAGAACAAACGGAAACAGCTGTTTATCTTACTCTTATATCATCTGATCGATGGGATGACCTTGATACAATTGTTGTTTTGGAATAAATCAATATATTCAGGGTAAGACCGATTGGGAAGGATGGTTGATATTGAAAATCTCAGGTGGAATTCTTCATATTTGAAGGAATAAAAAAAAGAGCCAAAACAGTAGTTTTAGCTCCTTTAAGTTTACCCCAAACTAAAATAGCGCTGCAATTCTACCTCTCAATCGTCTGTCCATGGATTTTTAATAAAGGTGTTTATATGAATCCAAATCCGGCTAAAAGCGAAGACGCTTATTGTGAGTGGTCGCAATTCGGAAAACCCGGCTTACCCTAACCAGTGGTCAGAGAGCTGGGGAGTACTGTAAGGAAAAACCGATTGAATGTGCAGTTTGATATTTCTAAACTGGCTGTCATAGGTTAATAACTTCTTATTTATCAGTGATTCCAAAGCTTTACAGATTTGTTCCTCAGTGTATTTCCGCTTGACATGACTCTTAAAGAAATCCTTAAAAGAAAAAATGGAAGGCGATGACAGAATAGCCTCATAGAGTTCAGAATCCAGTTCAGTAACATCATGTAAATGGAATAGTTTATCGACTGAAACGGTTCCTTGTGGTAGTGAATTTAAATTTTCCATATGCCTAACGATTTAAATAAAATTCATCAGGTGCAAGATAGACTCAGCTTATTTAAAATCTCTCTAACAAATAGTAAAGATTGTTAATTAAATTTTGTCAGTTTATTTAGAACATCAAGGATTGGAAGTGCACCATTTATAATCAAAATCGGGCTTAGGGGGCCGTTATCCAGTGGATTTGACGGCTAAATTCATCACATGAGGTCGCGACATACCGATGACTGAAAATTAAACTGAAGATCCAACTGATGAGTTTGTATTTAGTGATGGTGACCGGAAGATTCCATAAAAAATGGTGGAGTGGTGGATAAATTGGATTATTTTCCGATACAGAAATTTTTAAAGATATATCCAAGTGTCTCATCGGTAGTTATTTCACCTGTTATTTCACCCAGATAATGAAGGCACTCACGGATATCCTGAGCCAGAAAATCACCCGAAATTCCTGAATTTAACCCTTCTATAACCAGCTTTATCGCATTGAGAGCCAGGGATAGCGCTTCATAGTGCCGTATATTGGAGACAATGATATCCTCAGGACCGGTGGGAGAGAGATTCAGTGAATTCGTCATAATTCGGATCAGCTCATCGAGATTCTCCCGGTTTTTGGCGGCCAAAAAAACCAGCGATTCATTTTGAAGTAACGGAAACCCGGACATTCGTCTTTTAGTCTCTTCATCAGCGATATCTACCTTGTTGGCAATGATAATCAGATGCTGGTCGGTGATCCTTTCACGGATTTTTTGAATCCGGTCGATGATGGGCTCAACTGCTCTGCTGAGGTCGGTCACGAGTAAGACAATCTCCGCCTTTTCAAGCTGAAGATAGCTCCGCTCTATGCCCATAGTTTCAATGATATCGGCTGTATCGCGGATTCCGGCTGTATCTGAAAACCGGAACAAAGTTCCCCCGATATTGACTACATCTTCTATCACGTCGCGGGTAGTGCCATGAATATCAGATACTATAGCCTTGTCTTCATTGAGCAGGGCATTCAGAAGTGTTGATTTCCCAACATTGGTCTCCCCTATAATTGCCACTGGAATACCGTTTTTGATGACATTCCCCAGCCTGAACGAATCGGTGAGTCTCTGTAACAGGTTTGCAATCCGGGTCGATAATTCGACTAAAGAACTTCGATCCGCAAATTCAACATCTTCCTCCGCAAAATCGAGTTCCAGCTCTATTAAGGCTGCGAACCGGAGCAATTCCGCCCTTAACTGGTTAAGCTCACGGGAGAATCCACCTCGCATTTGATTGATGGCCAATCTATGTGCAGCCGAATTTCCTGAAGCAATTAAATCTGCAACCGCTTCAGCCTGTGATAAATCCATTTTCCCATTGAGAAATGCTCTTTGTGTAAATTCACCCGGGAAAGCAATACGGGCACCCTGTAAAATCAATAATTGAAGTATTTGTTGCTGAATATAGACTGATCCGTGACAGGAGATTTCAACAATATCCTCACCCGTAAAAGAGTGAGGCGCCTTAAATAAGCCAATTACAACTTCGTCGATCAGATCATCGCCGGACTGGATAGCCCCAAAATGAAGGGTATTTGCCTTTTGATCCGAGAGTTTCTTATCAACCTGTGGTGACCGGTAGACCATCTCTGCAATTTGAATCGCCTCCTTTCCGGAGATTCGTATTACAGCAATCCCCCCTATACCAGGAGGAGTTGAAATGGCACATATCGTTTTTTGATCTAACATTCTGTTTATTTTGGGAAACCCCGCAAAGATAACATCAAATTTTCCGTAACTTTAATCCATCAAAGGCAATTCACCCTTTTTCATTTAATTTCAAACTAAAACTTCACCCTATGAATTTAGACAAATACATTTTTCCTTCCGACAGGAGCAGGAAACTTTCCGATTTTCCGACTGATGACAAGAACTCATTCACGAGTCAGAAGAGTGCAGAGGATGAGCTGCAACGTGGGATCGAACGTCTTTCTGAAATTCAGGACCGGCTCTATGCGCAGGATAAATTTTCATTATTAATTATTTTCCAGGCAATGGATGCAGCCGGTAAGGATAGCACAATAAAACATGTGATGTCCGGAATAAATCCACAGGGTTGTAAGGTTACCAGTTTTAAGGTACCTTCGGCGGAGGAGCTTGATCATGCCTATTTATGGCGCTGCATGAAGGTCACTCCTGCAAAAGGAGACATTGGCATTTTTAACCGCTCTTATTATGAGGAGGTGCTGGTTACCAGAGTCCATCCGGAAATTCTAGCCGGTCAAAAACTCTCGATCGACTATGGCAAAGTTGCTCCGGATCAGTCGTTATGGCTTCAACGATACAACGACATCAATAATTTTGAGAAGTACCTTACCAATAACTGTACCTTAATTCTTAAATTCTTCCTCAATGTCTCAAAGGATGAACAGAAACGACGTTTTCTGAAAAGGATTGAGGATCCTGAAAAAAACTGGAAATTTTCTGAACGCGATGTGGAGGAACGTAAATATTGGGCAGATTATCATACCGCGTATGAACAGGCATTCCAGCATACTTCAACTGCAACAGCCCCCTGGTACATTATTCCTGCAGATCATAAATGGTTTATGCAGCTGCTTGTCTGTCAGATTATTGTTGAAAAACTCAGCTCTTTAGGAATTGAATATCCTAAACTGACAGCTCAGCAACTCGAAAGTATTGAAAAGGGAAAGCAGATGCTTCTGGATGAAGCTGAATAGCAAGTGTATAAAAACAAGCAAGGAGTCATTCGACTCCTTGCTCTACCTAACCTAAACCTAACCTAAATAACCTTTCAACTGGTGAAAGGGTTTCTTCAATATCTTTGTTTATTTCTTTAAATCTATGAGTACAATATTACAAAAATGTTTTGAAATAAAATAATAAAAAAATGTTAAATTTTAATAGAAACTTAACATTTTTAATCTTTCATATTATGAAAAACATTAGTGACATCTTCGTCCTCTTCAAGTTTTTCCAAGAGTTTTTCAACTTCAGCAATCTGATCCTCATTTAACTCCTTCACTTCGGTTGGAATTCTTTCAAATTCTGCGTTAACAATCTCAAAATCATTCTCTTCGATGTATTTTTGAATTGGTCCGAACGCTTCAAAATCGCCATAGATTAGGATATTGTCATCCTCAGCAAAAACCTCCTGAACTCCTAAATCAATCATTTCAAATTCGAGTTCCTCAAGATCTACTCCCTCTTTATTCTTTACTTTAAAGAGACATTTATGCTCAAAGAGGTAATCCACACACCCGGAGGTCCCAAGTGAACCGCCATTTTTATTGAAATAACTCCGGACATTTGCTACTGTCCGCGTTGTATTATCGGTGGCTGTTTCAACAAGAACCGCGATACCATAAGGTGCATAGCCTTCATAAATAACCTCCTTGTAATCAGTCTGATCTTTTGATGTTGCCTTTTTAATTGCCCGTTCTATGTTCTCTTTGGGCATGCTCGCATTCTTGGCATTTTGCATCAATACGCGAAGTCGCGAATTTGAAACCGGATCCGGTCCTGCCGACTTTATGCAAATGGCAATCTCTTTTCCTATTTTCGTGAAAGTTCTGGCCATTGATCCCCACCGTTTCATCTTTCTGGCCTTTCTGTATTCAAATGCGCGTCCCATATATTCTGCTAAATAACTTTAGATATTAATCGTTTATTCTTTGATTTTTTTAACTGATCACATCGAATCCCACTTGTTAGGATGCCTGTAAAAATAAGTTTCATTGGTATTTTCCAAATCATGGTTATTCCGAAGCGCAAATTTAAACTGATTTTCCAAAATAATCGGGATAAGTTTCGAAATAATCAAGGAAATACCTATTTTGCATTAATTTCGCTCTGGCAAAAATTAATTTTAGGGCCGTTTTCAAATGAATCTAAAAGAGTTATTCTGTAAGATCATTATTGCATCTTATATAATATTATTAATCAGAAATTATGGCGAAGTTTTTTGTATCTAACTCCAAAAATTCAATTACCCGAAGCATTTCAACCATTTTGATCGGTGGCGTTCTGTTATTTGTGCCGGGCTTAACCATGAAAACCGTTATGATGGTAATTGGTGCGATGCTAATGCTGAGCGGTCTGGTCACCTTAATTTTATCGAACCTAAAAAAGGACAGAAACCAGATTGGATTATGGTCTGTTCAGGGAATAATGAACATTGTATTTGGAATGATTTTCATCACTTCTCCGACAACCATGATCAAGATATTCATAATTTTTATTGGAATTATTTTATTAATTATGGGGTTTTTACAGTTGGCCGGAGCCCTGGGATCTCTCACACGGTCTGTATGGGCCTGGATCTTTCTCATAGTTGGACTGCTCACTTTAGGAAGCGGCGTCTTTTTACTATCGGATCCTTTTAAAAGTGCAGAAACCATTCTTCCGTTTTTAGGAGCCTTATTCATACTAAACGGAATCTCGGACCTATTCAGAACCCGAAAGACTGATCATAAACCACCCCAATACAATGGATCAGACGTTCAGGATATTCCTTTCGAAGAGGTTTAAAGTTTTTTGTAAAATACTGCTTTATTGTCGTTTATAGTATAAAAATCTTTAAAAACAGCAATTTGTTTGTAACCGTTTTTTTTGTAAAAAGCAAGAGTCGGAGTATATTGCTCTTTATTGGATGTTTCAATATATATGCCTCTGCCAGAGTGTTTTATGATATCCTCCTCGATTTTTTGCAGAAGCATAGTCCCGAGACCTTTGCCCCTGAAATTGTTATCCACGGCCAACCAATAAAGGTCAAAATTTTTGATGGTACATGGGATTTCACCGTAACAGGCATAGGCAACAGTTCTTCCTTCGAGCTCCAGAAAATAAAACTGATATCCGCAACCTTCCCCATCTTTCATCCGGTCCTGGAGAAGTTCGATGGCCACATCTATTTCAAATGGCTTAAAAAAGCCGGTTGATTTTAATATGTCTGTAACCGTCATTATATCAGTGGGTACAACGGTTTTTCTAAATCCTTTATTCTTAAATTCCGGGTTGGTATTGTTTTGCATCCTGAATAATTCGTTTAATAATTTCTGTATTTTTTAATCCGGCTTCATGACATGCAGCAATAAAACCACTGTCAGGAGCGATACATGGATTTGCATTTATTTCAATTACCTGAGGAATGCCATCGGCTCCAACTCGTATGTCAACTCGTGCATATCCCCTAATTCCGAAGATTCTCCAACATTTTCCCGCAATCCTTTCCAACTCAAAAGATAGTTTTTTATCTGCTTCTTTAATTTGAAAACTTCTTGTCGTGTTTTGATATTCCATCGATTGCTCATCCCACTTTGCTTTATATCCCAAAATGCGCGGTTTATTTTTATAGAATTCGTCTGAGAAACACATTTCTGCAGGAGGCAATACCTCAAAAGTTTCTTCTCCGGCAATGATCGAAATATTAAACTCCCTTCCATGAATATAGGCTTCTGCAAAATAACCTTCCGGAATCACTTTGAGTTCCCTCCCCGGGATTAGTTGTGAATCCTCAATCCCCACTGATCCATCTTCGGAAATAGGTTTGATCAGGTAAATGATATCCGGGTCAACCTCTGCCAAATCCCTTGCCCATGCAGGTGTTTTAATGTTGTTAAAGATAAGCATAGTTTTGCAAACTAATTTGTCAGTAGTCAGAAAAATTGCTTCTGCCCCTGATCCTGTAAATGGAACCCTGAATAATTCAAGCATTGCAGCGGATACAAAACTAAATCGTCCGGAATCATTGACTGTTTCGACCAGATTAAAAACAACGTCGACGTGATTTCCCTTTAACGAGCTGTATAGTAAACTGTTATTTAATGTGTATTCCAAAGTTTGGGAGGTGTATCCCAGGGTATTCAATGTTTCAGAAATCAGTTCCACCTGATCTAGAACATCAAGCTCATCTTTCTTTAGTGAATTGCTGACCGGATTATGAAGAATTATCGCTTGCTTCATTTGCTATTTTCTTGATTCTGTTCGTTTAAGTGCTGAGTCGATCATTGCACCAATTAATTGATCATACTTCATCCCGCTTAATTCTGCAAGTATCGGCAAATCTGACCAGATTGGATTTAGACCTGCTAAGGGATTTATTTCAATCAGATTAGGATTTCCATCGGCATCCAATCTGAAATCAATCCGGCCCCCATCTTTCCCTTTGATTATTTTCCATACCTTAACGGCGATTTCAGCGCATTGTTTCGCAACCTCGTCGGTAGCCAAACGATAACTGGCATATTTTTCCCATTCTTTCTTGACGGTCGAGGAATAGAAAGGGTGGGGGGTATGTTCGTTCAGAATAATTTCAAGAGTTCCTAAAGCCTTGGTACTTTCGCCGCTTCCAACGATTCCAACGGTAAATTCCCTGCCAGGAAGAAAGGATTCAATTAAAACCGATTGATGGTAGGTATTCAGCAGGTAGTTTACCGATTTCCTGAGTTGAATTTGATCGTTAACTAACGAGAAGCCATCAATTCCTTTGCTTGTCCCCTCGGCAACGGGTTTGACAAACAGTGGAAATGGAATTGTAATATATTTAAGTTCAGATAAGTGCGATATGACATTGAATTCAGCAGTAAGTATTCCTGCCTGTTTCAGGACCAGCTTGGTCAACCCCTTGTCGAGTGCAAGGTTCAGGATGTCAGGGCCGCTAAAAACGTAGGGAATTTGAAAAGCGTCTAAAAGACAAGGCACCTGTGCCTCCCTGGCTGGTCCGTATAATCCTTCACAAATATTGAAAACGAGGTCACACCGGTCAGGCCTGGTAAGATAATTCACCAGATTGAAAATATTTCCAATGCGGACCACTTCAAAACCCAATGAGTTCAGCACTTGTTCAAGCGCATCAATAGTTTCGGGAGCATCAAATTCGGCAACCTCATCGTGAGTATGGCCTAATTGCAAATAATCATTTTTCAGGTCGAAAGTCAGGCCGACTTTTATCATTTTTCCAGATTATATGAAAACTTTTCAGGGTAGATATACGTTTTCCCCTCGTAATTAATGAGTGTAACACCTTCATTATTAATATCTTTTATTGCATAAGGCAATATTGGGATTTTTCCGCCTCCCCCGGGAGCATCAATTACAAAATGTGGGACCGCATACCCTGTGGTATAACCTGTAAGCCCTTTGATAATTTCAATCCCTTTTTTTATTTCAGTCCGAAAATGGGCAGAGCCGGGAATCGGATCACATTGATAAATGTAATATGGCCGGACTCGGACTTTTAACAATTCGTGATTAAGCTTTCTAAAGATTTCAACCTGATCATTTATCCCTTTTAAAAGAACGCTTTGGCTTCCTAATGGTATTCCTCCGTCTGCCAGGCGGTTGCAAGCCTCTTTCGCTTCAATGCTGAGTTCGTCGGGATGTGAGAAATGAAGACTCATCATCACGGGATGGTATTTTTTGATCATTTTCACCAGTCCTGGAGTAACTCTCATTGGCAACACCACCGGAATCTTAGTGCCGATCCGTATAATTTCAACATGGGGAATGGCTCTTAAGCGGGATAAAAGATATTCAATGCTAATGTCAGACAAGGTCAGCGGATCACCTCCTGAAATGAGGACATCCCTTATGCCACTATTATTTTTAATGTAATCCAGAGCAATTTCCCAGCTACTGGTTGAAACATGACATTTATTTTGTTGCGAGACCATATGGCTTCGTGTGCAATAACGGCAATAGGCAGCACAAAATCCTGTTACCGTGAATAATACCCGGTCGGGATAACGATGTACAATATGAGGTACTGGTGTTATTTCCGCTTCGCACAGGGGATCCATCATTTCTCCGGAGGTTATAATTAATTCTTCCCTGGCAGGAATTACAGTTCTGAAAAGCGGATGATTGGGAGATAAACGGCTAAGTAAGGAACCAAAGTAAGGAGTTATGCGAAATGGCAAATGGTCTTCCGGTAATGAATTGATTACGTTTTCATGGAATTCCCCAAATATCTCTTTTAACCGGTCAGCAGAATCAATACTGTGTTTTATCTGCCAATTCCAATTATTCCATTCATTAATCGTTGTTTGCGGGTAGTTTTTTGCGACGAATTGAAGAATTGATTCATCGTACGGGAAGCTGGAAACTGAAAGCCGGTCTTTATTGAATACTGCATGGCCCCTTGCCGGAACCATGCTAAATGGAGATGCTTCAGTCAATTTTTCTTCCATTGCTAATGGGTTATAAGTTAACAATTGTAGGATTTAATTCATATTCATTAATAATCTGTTATAGAATGGGTTAAGATTGAATCCCAAACTTTCAGAAAAACGGATTACTCTCATTTTGATTGGTGTTTTTCCAGTAATTGTAATTTCAGGACCTTGCTAATACCATTTTAAAATGAGACCAATTCGAATCCCTGATCAAATTTACGAAGATTTTAACCTTATTTTTCATCGCTGACCTGGATTCGAAGAAAATTCATTTTTAGTTTAACGAAGCAAAGATTAAAATTCCTAAAGATTGACCTATGATGATATTTAAATAATTGAATTTTAATAATTTAAATTATCTGTGAGTCACGATTACCGGGGTAGTCATTGTTAATATAATGGTTAATAAATTTTTCAGAAGTGCAGGTTTTCTAAATTCAGAGTATTGGGATCCTGACCAATTACATTTGCAAAAATTTAGGAATACCAAAGCTTTGTTATCAAAAAAAAAACTAACTTTTAATGGATTAATTGTACTTTAGCAGACAGAATTTGTGCATAAAATTATGATATGGAAAAAATAGACTGGAAAAACCTTGGATTTGGGTATAGCAAAGCGGATTTCAATATTCGGAGCTGGTATCGTAACGGTAAATGGGGCGAATTAGAAGTATCTGAATCTGAAAATGTTACCTTACATATTGGGGCAACTACATTTCATTATGGACAAGAGGCATTCGAAGGATTAAAAGCGTTCAGAGGAAAAGACGGAAAGATCCGTGTTTTCAGGATGGAAGAGAATGCAAAGCGGATGCAGCGTTCTTCACAAGGGATAATGATGGCTGAGGTTCCAACTTCGTTATTCACTGATGCTGTAAAGAAAGTAGTCAAATTAAATGAGGCTTTTGTCCCACCTTTTGAATCAGGGGCTTCTTTATATATTCGTCCGTTGCTCATTGGTACCGGACCTCAGATCGGAGTCAATCCGGCAGATGAGTATCTTTTTTTAGTCATGGTCATGCCTGTTGGTCCTTATTTTAAAGAGGGTTTTAAACCAACTGACCTGGTAATTTATCGTGAATATGATCGTGCAGCTCCGCTGGGAACCGGTACAATTAAGGTTGGTGGTAATTATGCAGCAAGTCTGGTTGCCGGTCAGCGTGCCCATCATGAAGGATTCTCGGCTGTACTGTATCTGGATGCCCGGGAAAAGAAATATATTGATGAGTGCGGACCTGCCAATTTTTTTGCAATAAAGGAAAATTCCTATGTAACTCCAAAATCAACTTCAATTTTACCCTCCATTACCAATATGAGCTTACGCCAATTGGCAACTGATATGGGGATGAAGGTTGAAGAACGTCAGATTCCTGTTGAGGAACTCTCCGAATTTGATGAAGTTGGCGCTTGCGGTACCGCCGCTGTGATCTCACCGATCAAAAGAGTCTTTGATGCCGACAAAAATATGGAATACACTTACGGAACTGAACCGGGCAAAGTTTCAGTTCAACTTTATGAAAAGCTCAGGGGAATACAATATGGACTGGAACCCGATCCATACAATTGGACAACGGTTATTGAATAAATTAAATGCCAGAAGCAAATATTGAAAGCTAGCCAAATCAAATTGACAGCTCTAGCATCCTGAGAATAGGAATTTTGGCTTTTTCAATGATTACAGGATCCAGAATTATCTCGGGCTTTTCGTATTTCAACGCAAGGTAAAGCTTTTGCAAAGTGTTTAATTTCATATAACTGCAGTCATTACATCCGCAAGTTGAGTCGATTGAAGGTGCCGGTATAAATATTTTGTCAGGACAATTCCGCTGCATTTGGTGAAGGATCCCACTTTCTGTCGCAACAATAAATTCAGTGGCCTCACTTTTAGCTACAAAATTAAGCAGTGCGGTTGTCGAACCGATGAAATCAGCCACCAAAAGAACCTGTTGTTCACATTCGGGATGGGCAATGAACAGTGCTTTAGGTTGTTCGTCCATTAGACTGACAATTTTCTCCAGTGAATACTTTTCATGGACCATACAAGCGCCATTCCAGAGAACCATTTGCCTTCCTGTCACCGAATTAATATAATTTCCCAGATTCTTATCAGGCGCAAAAATCAGAGGTTGTTCTTTTGGAAATGACGCTACAATCTTCATCGCATTGGAAGAAGTAACTATAACATCAGAAAGTGCCTTGATTTCTGCGGAACAGTTGATATATGAAATGACCTTGTGATCAGGATGTTGGTTTTTAAAAGCCTGAAAAGCTTCTGCAGGAGCAGATTCTGCTAACGAACATCCTGCATTCATATCCGGAACAATCACTTTTTTGCCTGGGTTCAGAATCTTTGCGGTTTCACCCATAAAATGAACTCCTACAAAAAGGATAAGATCAGCATCCGTCTTTTGGGCCTGTTGAGCTAAGGCAAGCGAATCTCCCAGAAAATCAGAAATATCCTGAAGCTCAGCCGTAATATAATAATGGCCAAGAATAACAGCATTTTTCTCCGATTTTAACCTCCGGATCTCACTAAGAAGTTCAATCCCAGGTGCAATGGGCTGGTTTACGTAACCGTGTATCTTGATTAACTGATTGAAATTTTCTTTTAACATTGATCTATAGTTGCAATTGATGCAAAAGTAGTCATTCCAACCGGATTTTAACCGGTGATAGTGATTTGAAGGGTTAATTGTTAAGTCTGGATGCCGGAATAAAGCTTTTATGTAGGCGATTCGGATTTCATATGCCAGTGATTTTAAAGAGGATGTTGGTATATTTTAGAGTCCAGATTCAATAAGGAGTCCTGCATATTTAAATTAGAAAATCAGTTTTTAATTTATTCAAAGAGGGTGTCTCCAAAGGCATCCTCTTTTTGGGGATTATTCCCTAACTTTGCACCTCAAATTTTAATACGAGCATGGCACAGAAACCATCAATACCCAAAGGAACCCGGGACTTTTCTCCGAATGAAATGGCCAGGAGGAATTATATCTTCGATACTGTAAAAAGAGTATTTCAATTATATGGTTTTCAGCAGATCGAAACACCAGCAATGGAAAATCTTTCTACGCTGATGGGGAAATATGGTGAAGAAGGGGATAAATTGTTGTTCAAAATACTAAACTCAGGAGACTTTCTTTCAGCTGTAGATTCTTCAGAGTTACCAGCTTTAAACAGTTCAAAACTCACAACAAAGATTTCTGAAAAAGGTTTGCGATACGATCTTACGGTACCCTTTGCAAGGTATGTTGTTCAAAACCAGAATGATATTGTATTTCCTTTTCGCAGGTATCAGATTCAGCCGGTTTGGCGTGCCGACCGACCTCAGAAAGGACGTTATCGCGAATTTTACCAGTGTGATGTGGATATCATTGGCTCAGATTCATTATTGAACGAAGTGGAACTGATCCAGATTGTTGACCATGTTTACCGGAATCTTGGTCTAAGAGTGGTAATCAAAATTAACAATCGGAAAATCCTTGCTGGTATTGCAGAAACCATTGGGGAAGCTGAAAGGATTGTCGACATTACAGTCGCGATCGACAAATTAGATAAAATCGGCATTGAAAAGGTTAATGAAGAATTGAATCAAAAAGGGGTATCTCAGGATGCAATCCATAAGCTTCAGCCGATTCTCCATTTGAGTGGAAGTAATTCCGTTAAATTAAATCAGATTGACCAGGTGATTTCGATGTCTGATACCGGAATTGAGGGAATCAGGGAGATGCGTACCATCTTTGAATATCTTTCTGGCCTGAATTTAGAATCTGATGTTGAATTGGATCTGACTCTGGCGCGAGGCTTAAACTATTATACAGGTGCAATTTTTGAGGTCAAATCGAAGGATGTTGAAATAGGCTCAATTACCGGAGGTGGCAGATATGATGATCTTACTGGTATATTTGGACTTTCAGGGGTGTCGGGGGTGGGCATCTCATTTGGAGCAGACCGGATTTATGACGTGATGTCACAACTTGACATTTTTCCCAAGGATGCTTTGGCTTCCGCCAAAGTAATGTTTGTAAATTTTGGAAAAAAAGAGGAGAGTTACTGTCTTCCTTTGATATCCGGATTGAGAAAAGCGGGTATCAGCAGCGAGATTTACCCCGATGCTGATAAAATGAAAAAGCAGATGGTTTATGCAAACCGCAAAGGGTTTAAATTTGTTGCCCTGGCCGGGGAATCAGAAATTGAAAAGGGGGTGGTTAATCTTAAAAATATGGAATCCGGTGAACAACAGCTCATTTCAGTAGCAGAGCTGGTTGCCGCATTAAAAGTGTAACGGCAGGAAGATAGGCTTTTAGGCTGTAGGCTTTTAGGCGTTTTGGAAGATATACTTAATACCAGCAAATAATATTCAACCCCTAATAGCCTAATAGTCTAACAACCTATTACAAAAAAGAGGTTGTCAATAAATCGCTGATTTCTGACAACCTCTTAACCGAAACTTCACTACTAAAAACTACTCTACTTAAACTACTTTCACTAGCTAAACATATCATCTATTTATGTTCATTTTCTTTTTTATCCTGCTGACTCCTGCGCAATTCGTGCAATAAAGTAGCTCTGAATTTGCCTTCAGCAAGGTAAAGTTTCACCACCTTCTCAGCAGAGAGAATATTTAAAAATTTTATATTGTACTCTTCACTTAATTTACCCTCTTTGGTATGAATTGATGCCATTTCTATGGCCAATTGGCGGAAATCGGCCTCTTTCATTCCTGGTTTTGGTGTATCACCGCGTGACTCGAGTTCTCTCTTTTTATCCATAAGCAGAGATTTCTCTTTATCGAGTTCGTTATATACCGGCCAGAATTTTTGGGCCTCCTGAGAAGTCAGTCCGATTTGTTCGGTCAGGAATGCTATCTTTTTGGTTTTGATCAATTCAAGCATCTGAGGATCAAGTTTTTGTTGAGCCATCCCAACATAGGAGGTCAGGATTAAACCAATAATTAGTACATTGATATTCAAGAAATAACTCCATGATTTCTTAAAGTGGGTTGAAAATAGCCGGAAATTGCTTTCTTCGCAATTTATCCTGGTTGAGATTGGTCGTTTCATGGTTCTATTTTTAATTATCGGTAAGAATTTCGTAACTGCTGTAATTGTCTGCAATGTAAACTGCAAGATTATCAGCGGTTAGGGTTTTTGAGTCCAAATCATTGGAGGCTGAAAATGCAGCGAGGAGCTGTTCTTCTGAGAAATTCGAGATTAAAGCTGCGGGAATACCACTGACTGAATCATTGACGTTCTTTTCTGAGCGATTTTGAACGATATTTCCCGAATCAGATGGTAGTAGCTTTGTGATTGGTATATAAATCAGCAGCATGGAAAGCACTAAAATAGCAGCCACTGCCATCATTGGCTTGAAGTAGATAAATAAGGATCTCTTATAATAAGAATTCTTCTCTTCCTGAATTCGCACATTAAGTCGGTCAGCGAAGGTTTCGAAATAGTTCTCAGGAACCCTGAAAGGGGTTTCTTTTTTGAGCTTTCCGAACAGATGTTCAATATTTACGTTTTTCTCTTTCATTTCTAACAACTATTTGACATTTATGATCGCAAATGGTTTAATCCCTATTTAGGATCTTCTTTCAAAAATTCTTCTATTTTTTTTACCGCAAAGTGATACGAGGCTTTTAATGCCCCAACAGAAGTCTTAAGGACCAGGGAAATCTCTTCATATTTCATTTCATCAAAATATTTCATATTAAATACTATTCTCTGTTTATTAGGTAATTGAAGGATCGCCAATTGAAATTTCCTCTGAATTTCATCTCCCTCAAAATAAACATCCGATTCGAGTGATTCAGAAAGATAATCGCCTATTTCATTGATCGAAACTAATGAATGGCGCTTTTGCTTTTGCAGATGGCTTAACGATTCATTGGTCGCGATTCTGAACAGCCAGGTGAATAGTGACGAATCCTCCCTGAAACTTTCAATGTGCTTCCATACTTTTATAAATACATTTTGCAGAATATCATCGGTATCATCATGATTCATGACTATTTTCCGGATATGCCAGTAAAGCCGCTGCTGGTACATTTTTACCAGTAGTTGAAAAGCCTGCTCCCTGCTTGCTTCAGATTTAAGATTGGCAATTAGTTCCTTTTCGTTTAAATCCATTTTAGCTACCCACAATTGTATGATATTCTGTCACTAAGACTCTTTATTCCGAAAAAGGTTTAATTCTAAAATAAAACACCTATCCTGATCCCGGAAGTCAGTACTAACTTGGAATCTGTTCCTCCTCCTAAAAATGCAAACCTAAATGCATTACTATTTTTTGCATCTCCAAATCCATAACCGGCTCCAATGAACCAGTCGAATAAAAAGCGGTTGTTCACAATCCATTGTTTACCAGTATTAAGCATAATGGCAAACATCGTAACCGTTTCTCTTGCACCGCTGCCAGAAGTATAATAGTTGTCAATATTTGGTATTTCACTATAAGTTAAAAGCGATATCTCGGGTCTGATATAAGTCCCTTTTAAAATATGGGCATACTGGGTCCCCTTAAAATAATAGTCTGGACTTTTGATGAATTTATAGCCAAATTTGAGATATATACCTTCTGAAGAATCACCATTAATATTATCTCCAAGTCCGATGATACCCAATGTTGCCTCAATACTGCTACCCGGCTTTAGATTATGTTCGAATGTAAAACTCGTTGCCCCAAATAAAGGGGATAAAAATCCTACTTTGACAGCATTCTTATGCTGCTTTTCGTATTGTTCCGAGTCGTACATCGAATCTTTGATTTTAAGCTCTTTCCCGTCACTGAAAATGATCTGGTGAATTTTGTTTTTATCTATACCAAAAACCACATCACCATAAAGATTCTGCTGAGTATATTTTACTTCATCATCCCCGATCTCCTTGATTTGACATTTGATCGTATCATGGGTTACTTTGATTATCCGGTCCTGGCTAAATCCGGTAATTGATATAAAATTTAAAATCAAAAATAAGTAGAAGATATTCTTCATAGACAATGTAGTTTTTGGTTATTGTTACTATTGGCTCCCAGATTATCTGTTTGGCATTCTCATGTTTGTTTCTTAGCGAGAACTCAGGTAAGATTTCTCAGCTAAATTAGTAATTTTGTCCGATTAAAATATACCGTATTTATAATGGCTTTACAGTGTGGAATCGTCGGACTTCCCAATGTCGGGAAATCGACACTTTTTAATTGCCTTTCGAATGCAAAAGCGCAGGCAGCAAATTTTCCTTTTTGTACGATCGAACCCAATATTGGGGTAATCACCGTTCCGGATAAAAGACTGATCAAACTGGCTGAAATTGATAAGCCAAAGCGGGTCGTTCCAACAACTGTTGAAATTGTTGATATTGCCGGACTTGTAAAAGGGGCCAGCAAGGGAGAAGGACTCGGTAATCAGTTCCTGGCAAATATCCGTGAAGTTGATGCAATTATCCATGTTATCCGCTGCTTTGAGAATGAAAATATCATTCATGTTGATGGCTCTATCAATCCTGTCCGTGATAAAGAGGTGATTGATATCGAATTACAATTAAAGGACCTGGAAACGGTCGAGAACAGGATCGCCAAATTGCAAAAGCAGGCAAAGGTAGGAAATGATAAAATTGCCCAGAAAACAGTTGCCATTGCAGAAAGATTAAGATCGGTCTTGCTAACCGGTAAAAGTGCCAGAACCTTAGAATTAACCGAAGATGAAGAGGCGCTTATCCACGATTTCTTTCTGCTGACCAAAAAGCCTGTTCTTTATGTTTGCAACGTCGACGAATCCTCGGCAGCAAAAGGGAATAAATTCACCCGGCAATTTGAAGAGGCTGTTACTGATGAAAATGCTGAAATACTGATTATTGCTGCAGCAACCGAAGCCGACATTGCCGGACTGGAGAGTTATGAAGAGAAGCAACTTTTTCTCGAAGATCTCGGACTGGATGAACCGGGGGTCAATAAACTGATCCATTCAGCTTACAAATTGCTCAATCTTCAGACCTATTTTACGACCGGAGCCGATGAAAGCCGGGCCTGGACCTTTGTCAAAGGGATTAAGGCGCCAAAAGCAGCTGGAATTATCCACAGTGATTTTGAAAAAGGGTTTATTCGGGCTGAAGTTATTAAGTATGATGATTATGTGAAACTTGGTTCAGAGGCTGCCTGCCGGGAGGTTGGGAAAATCTATATCGAGGGGAAGGAATATGTTGTTCAGGATAGCGACATAATGCACTTCAGATTCAATGTATAAAATGAAGTAATTTTACAGAGGCAAACCTTTGGTTTTTAATACCAAAAAGAGGGTATCTCAATCTTTGAGATACCCTCTTTTTGTTTTAATTTTTCAGGCTGTTTTCACACAATTAATCTGGCAATAGCGTAACTTTGAGTTAATTTCTATCTTAATAAGATTGAAAACCAGAATGCAAGGTAGTTCTTATTAGCAAGATTATTTTTTATTTGAGTGTTAAATGATTTTTTAAATGGAGATTATTATGAAAACTCAATCTGAAGAAGAGACAATTTGCTGTCCAAAATTTGATCCTGCCCCATGGGACGAAAAAATTCTGCAATGGGAGAATAAAAAATTCGTTAAAGACCGTGTCTTTACTTTGTTTTACATGCCTCTTAATTTTGGCCGTGTTATGAAACGGTTTGGCAAAAGTCTGGCCACTGCCGGAGCAGAAATGCCTGATTACCTTTGTCTGTCAGATCAAACCTCAAAATGGAATATGGATCTTTATCTGGCAGTCAATAAAGAGATACCGGGCACTGAAAATGTGACTATCAGCGGCAAATTTTACTGCAAAGTTTATGAAGGTCCTTTTCAGGAAACAGGAAAATGGTGTACTAATTTTAAAAGCATTTTAAACTCAAAGGGGTATAAGTACGGAAAGATCTATATGTGGTATACAACCTGCCCTAAATGTGCCAAAAAGTATGGCGAAAATTATGTCGTCCTGTTAGCCAAATTGGACTGATATCACCTTAAAAATAGCTCATATTTAAAATAATACGGTACTTAAAGGTTAAAAATTTCTGCCATCAAACTTTGAAGTAATAAAGACAAAATTTTAATATTTAAGGGATTATATTATGGGAAATAGTTACGAGAAGATAACAGCCGAGTTTTTGGGCTTGGCAGGTGTAAAGGTTGATGGTAGTAATCCGTGGGATATCCGGATTCATAACAAGGATTTTTACCGCAGAGCTCTAACTGAAGGTGAACTGGGATTGGGAGAATCCTATATGGATGGGTGGTGGGAAGCTGAAAAAATTGATGAATTGATACACCGGATTTTAGTTGCCCGTTTGGATGAAAAAATTCGGTTGAAATTTTCATTACTTATGAAGCTTTTTACCGATAAATTTATCAACTTGCAATCCAGGCGAAGGGCATTCATCATTGGTGAAAAGCATTATGACCTGGGCAATGATCTTTTTGAAAGTATGCTTGACCGTCGGATGAATTATAGTTGCGGTTATTGGAAAGATGCCACCAATCTGGATGAAGCGCAGGAAAATAAACTTGATTTAATCTGCCGTAAACTTTATCTCAAACCCGGTATGCGAATTCTTGATATTGGCTGTGGCTGGGGACCGTTTGGTAAATATGCTGCTTCAAAATACCAGGTTGAGGTTACGGGAATTACTATTTCCAGGGAGCAGGTGCAACTTGGCCAACGATTATGTGATGGGCTTCCGGTTGATTTCAGGCTGATGGATTACCGGAATATGAATGAGAAGTTTGACCGGATTGTAAGTGTTGGAATGGTTGAACATGTAGGTTACCGGAATTACAATACCTTTTTTAAGGTTGCCGGCAGATGTCTTGAAGAGGATGGTTTGTTTCTTCTACATACCATTGGCCATATGGAACCTGCCAAAGCAACAGATCCATGGACGAATAAATATATTTTCCCAAATGGGATGATCCCCTCGGCCAGCCAACTATCCAATGCATTTGAAAAACTTTTTGTTTTGGAAGATTGGCATAATTTTGGGCCTGACTACGACAGGACGCTGATGGCCTGGCATGAAAATTTCGTAAATAACTGGGACAAATTGAAAAGCGACCTGTCGGAACGCTTTTACAGGATGTGGAAATACTATCTACTTTCAGCCGCCGCGGCATTCAGGTCAAGACGTTGTCAGTTATGGCAGATAGTACTCTCCAGGAATGGGGTGCCAGGCGGTTATCAATCGGTTAGATAACAGACCCCGAAGGATTTTAAAACTTTTGGGGTCTGTTTAAAAGGTAAAATTATCTGGATGAGCTCCAAAATGATGGTTTTTATCCAATTTATCGATCAGATCCATATCTTCAGCCGACAACTCAAAATCAAAAATATCGGCATTATGACGTATCCGCTCCTGATGGACCGATTTCGGAATCGTCACAATCCCTTTTTGTAAATCCCATCTTAGAACAATCTGTACTTGTGATTTATGGTATTTATCAGAAAGTTCTTCCAAGAGTGGAATATCATTGACTTTCCCCCGCATAATCGGGCTCCAGGCTTCATAAACCATGTGATGAGCATGGCAGAAATCGATCAATTGCTGTTGAACAAGGTAAGGATGGCATTCCACCTGGTTGACCATCGGCTTAATATCTACTATTCTGAACAAATCTTCAAGATGATGTTGCAAAAAATTACTCACACCAATTGCGCGGACTCTTCCGGAGCGATAAATATCCTCCATGACCTTCCATGTTGCCGTGAATTTTCCCTTCACAGGCCAGTGTATCAGGTACAAATCGATATAATCAGTCTGAAGTAATCCGAGACTTTCCTCAAATCCGGCCATAACAGTGTCGTTTCGCTGATTGTCGTTCCATAACTTAGTTGTGATAAACAGCTCATTTCGGGGAATGCCACTGACCCTTACCGCATTTCCTACACCTCGTTCATTCCTATAAATTGCCGCAGTATCGATATGACGGTAACCGGCCTCCAGAGCCCATTTTACCGCATTCTCTACCTCCGAACCTTCCTGAGTCTTGAATACACCTAACCCAAAGCAGGGCATACTTACCCCGTTTGACAATTGAACGGTTCCTTTTAAGTCATTTATTATCATGGTTATATAGAAATATTTATTGCTTAAACAAATCGCTTTCCCTTTTGGAATGAATAATTCCCAAATATAGTTCTTCAAAATTTGATTGATAACCATAAAATCATGAAATTTGACCCAACAGGCAATCTATGAAGAAGGACATTACAACGTTAAAGGATATAGAGTTTCTGGTCGACCAGTTTTATAATGTGGTGCAGCAGGATTCCATGATCGGACCTATCTTTAATGTCCGACTTTCAGGTCGGTGGGAGATGCATCACCGAATGCTTTATCGTTTTTGGCATACTGTATTACTGCGACGACCCGATTATTTTGGGAATCCTGTTCCGATTCATTTTGGGATGAATATTGACGAACACCATTTTGAAAGATGGTTAATAATCTGGAACGAAACTATTGAGGCCAATTTTGAGGGAATCGTCGCTGAGAGGGCCAAATTTCGTGGAAGGAAGATGGCGGATGCCTTTCTGTCAAAGATCAAAAAGAATAATTAAAAGATATTTGGAAATCTAAATTCCGCTCGCTAAGTTTGTCGCAGGATAAAATTCAACTTTAGCTGAGTAGTCAGGATGAAACGAGAAAACTTAAATAGTGTTATTTTTGCTAGGGGGAAGCAGCCATGTTTCTCCGGTTTTCTTTATAATGAATCTTTAATCCGCTCCATGTCTATGGATATGCGATAGCCTTCCTACGGGCAAAACCTGTTTGAAGGCTTTATCTAAATGTTCCTTTGGAGCAATTCCCTATTTTAAACATTATTTTAAATTGCATGAGTATGCCTAAAGCTGTCGTTAAATTCGGCGGATCCAACCTTAAATGTAAGGAGGATATTGGAAATATTATTCGGGTTATCAAAAAATATGAAGGACCTGTGGTAGTTGTCGTTTCCGCATTTTATGGTGTCACCAATTATCTGATTGATTCACTGAATAAAGCACGTCACGATGAGTCGATTGCCAAAAAAACTATTGATTATCTGTTAAGTCTTAAAAGGGAGACCCTTGAGTTGCATGTTGGCGATACGGATGTGATAAATCGTATCTTATCAGAGATAAGTGCCCTACTGGAGGAACTTGGAAGATATCTTCAGGGGATTGCACTAACGGGGGATGCCTCTCCGGCACTTGAAGATCATGTGCAGGCTTATGGAGAACGTATTTCAGCGGTATTTCTGGCAGGTATTCTCAATTTTGAAGGGATCGAAACGAAGGTTGCCCTTCCGGAATCTATTGGATTGATCACGGATGGCGAGTTTGGTACGGCTTCTGTAGATTTTGTGAAATCAACAGCAAAAGTCCGTGAAGCGCTATCCGGTGACCTGGTCTACGTTGTTCCCGGGTTTTACGGACTCTCTCCGGAAGGTAAAACAACCCTCTTCGGACGTGGTGGCAGTGACTATTCTGCTGCATCAATTGCCCGTTGTCTTGGTGCCCCTTCATTAGATATCTGGAAAGATGTCAATGGGTTTTTAAGTGCTGATCCAAAAACAGTAGATAATCCGGTACAAATTAGTCAGCTAACCTATAATGAGGCTGCAGAATTAGCCTATTTTGGAGCTAAGATTCTACATCCTCGTACAGTTGAACCTTTATCTTCACCTCATATTCCGATCAGAATCTTTAATATTTTCGGGGATTCGGATCTGGAAAACCCTCGATCTGTGGTAAATGCAGAAAAAATAGTCACTAAAGGAGTAGTAAAAAGCGTTACATCCAGTGAAGATTTTGGCATTCTGAAATTAAAAGGCTCAGGTGTTGGTGCAAAACCGGGTATACTGGCGAAAGTTACTACAGCGTTGCATCTGGCAGGCATAAATATCAATTCTGTACTCACTTCTCAAATATCGATTAACATTTTAATTGCGAAGAAAGACCTGAAAACTGCCTACTCCGTAGTAAGTGCAATAGAACTTTCGGCTGTCGGGCGTGTACAGATTATCGAGGATATTGCTGTTGTCGCAACAGTTGGAAATGGAATTGCCGAAAATTACGGAGTGGCAGCACGTATTTTTACAGCCCTGGCAAGTAATGGGATAAATGTGATGATGAGTTGCCTGGGAGCATCTCCAATTGTCTGCTATTTTCTGGTCCGGAAAAATGACTGTATTCCGGCAGTTAAAGCTATCCATGAGGAATTTTTTGAAACAATTTCTCCATCAGTATAGTTAACTAGTATCCACAGAAACAATTATAGACCATAGAAACTTCAGAAACAAATGAAAAATTGAAATTGATAGAAATAGATAGAAATAATTAATAATCAGAAACAATTAAAACAATTAATCATGAGTACAAGTACACCAAAGTTTGAAACATTGCAAGTCCATGCCGGGCACACACCCGATCAGGATACCCTTTCCAGAGCAGTTCCGATTTACCAGACGACCTCCTACGTTTTTAAGAATGCCGAACATGCCGCGAATCTGTTTGGTTTAAAGGAGTTTGGGAATATCTACACCCGTTTAATGAACCCGACAACCGACGTATTTGAGAAACGGATTGCCGCTCTTGAAGGTGGTGTTGCTGCCCTGGCCGTCTCTTCCGGTCATGCAGCCCAATTTATTGCGATCACCAATATTGCAGGAGCGGGTGATAATATTGTCACATCACCTTTTCTCTACGGAGGAACCTTTAATCAATTCAAAGTGTCTTTTAAAAATCTTGGGATTGAGGGACGTTTTGCCGCTAATCTTGAGATTGATAGTTTTGAAAAACTGATCGACGACAATACCAAGGCGATCTATTTTGAAACCATTGGAAACCCAAGCTATAATGTACCTGATTTCGATAAGTTTTCGGCCCTTGCCAAAAAATATGATCTCCCAATTATTGTAGACAACACTTTTGGTTGTGGAGGTGCTCTTTTCCGTCCGCTCGAACATGGTGCACATATTGTAGTGGAATCTGCGACAAAATGGATTGGCGGACATGGATCGTCCATTGGCGGAGTGATTATTGACGGAGGTAATTTTAACTGGGGCAATGGCAAATATCCCGGGTTTACTGAACCTTCTGAAGGTTATCATGGACTGAAATTTTGGGATGTGTTTGGAACCGACGGTCCGTTTGGCAATATTGCCTTTATCATCAGGGCACGGGTTGAGGGATTGCGCGATTTTGGTCCTGCAATCAGTCCGTTCAACTCCTTTCTGCTGATTCAGGGGCTTGAAACACTCTCATTGCGTGTCGAGCGGCATGTTCAGAATACCATTGCCCTTGCCAAATGGCTGCAAAATCATCCAAAGGTGGAATCGGTTAGTTATCCCGGCCTTGAAGGTGATGAAAATTATGAACTGGCTGCTAAATATCTTCCCAAAGGGGCAGGTTCAGTTCTGACTTTTATTGTAAAAGGGGGAAAAGAGAGCGCAATTCAAACAGTTGACAATCTGCAGATGGTCAGCCATCTTGCTAATGTTGGAGATGTACGTACCTTGATTATTCAACCCTCTGCAACCACCCATTCCCAGTTAAGCGAGCTTGAACAGTTAAGTGCAGGGGTATCGCCTGCCGGGCTCAGGGTATCTGTGGGGATTGAACATATTGATGATATCATTGCCGATTTCGAGCAGGCCTTAGCGAAAGTTTAATTTAAACTCATGCAAAGTATCCGGGAGTTGTGAAACTCCAACATCAAAACAGATAACTTTTGAGATTGATTCTATAAGAAAAAGGTACAGAGTACCGCAAGGATTTGTAGAAAAAGTGAATTACCGTTATTGGGAGGTACAGCGTACCGACATATTATTCCTATTCAAACAATTTATAAAGAAGAAGTTGCGGTACCCTGTACCTTGTTTGAATACATTTAATCCTTGGTCTACAAATATAAACGGTGCTCTGCACCTTTGAATCTTAGAGTCCGATATAAAAAGAGTTATACAGGAGTCACGGAGAAATAAAACTTTGCGGCTTAGCGACTTTGCGGGATGAAAAAGAGTAATATAGTAGTCATCAGGATGCACTAGGATGTTAATGACATGCAATGCATTTTGGTGAAAATTTGGGCTTTTCCTGGTGGCGTACTATATGAACATCTATCTTTGTTCTTTCAAAAAATCTGTTCCGATTTGAATTAAGTCAAATATGAACATCTAAATTAAAAAATTGTAACATGCCATTAAATCTTCCCGATGGTCTTCCGGCTATCGATCTTCTGCGCAAGGAGAATATTTTTGTAATGAATGAAACCCAGGCGGCTCATCAGGATATCCGTCCCTTAAAGATCATTATTCTCAATCTTATGCCTCTGAAGATCGCAACTGAGACCGATTTATTGCGGCTGTTGTCCAATTCCCCGATCCAGATTGAAATCGACTTTCTGCAGATTGAAGGTCATGTCTCAAAGAATACTTCCCTCGACCATTTAAACACTTTTTATCATACTTTTTCGGAAGTCAAAGAGAATAAGTATGATGGGATGATCATTACCGGGGCTCCGGTTGAACATCTTCCTTTTGAGGAGGTTGATTACTGGAAGGATATCTGTGAGATATTTGAATGGACAAAACACCATGTCACCTCTACCATGTTTATTTGCTGGGCTGCTCAGGCCGGTCTTCACTATTTTTATGGTGTTGAAAAATATCCGTTAAACAAGAAAATGTTTGGTGTTTTTGATCATCACCATTCCGAGGCTAAGCTTCCGATATTCCGTGGTTTTGATGATATTTTCAGGGCTCCCCACTCACGCCATACCCGGATTCTGGCCCGTGATATTCTTAATGTACCTGAAATTGAGCTGATTTCGCAATCAGATGAAGCCGGAGTTCACATGGTTATGGCCAACGAAGGGAAACAACTGTTTATCACCGGTCATCCTGAATATTCACGGGGAACCCTTAACCGCGAATACAAACGTGACTTTGAGAAGGGTCTTCCAATTGATTTGCCTAAAAACTATTATAAGGATAATGATCCTTCGAAGGAGCCTGTCCTGAGCTGGCGTTCACATGCCAACCTCCTTTTCCTGAACTGGCTCAATTACTATGTCTACCAGGAGACACCATATGATTTGCATGATATAAAGTAGCTGATTTAGTCCGGGTCCGACTTCGAGTCAGGCCCGGACTATATAAGCTTCGGGTCAGCCCCGGACTTTATATTGCCATGGTCAACCCATATTTCGACGTGTTAATACTTATTTTGGCGAAATCATTAATGATAACGGCGAAAAGATTGATAATAATGGCGATCTGATTATTCATTATGGCGAAATCATTAATGGTAATGGCAGAATGATTAATCATATCCGGGATTGTATTATTCATTTTAATTCGTTATATTTACTGGTAAACAATTTAAATTCAGTATTATGACAAGAACATCAGGAAGAATTGTTATTTCGCAGAATGCTGGAGAAATGCTTAACCTGGCATCTAAAGTTTATGCAAAACACCTGGCCGATGGAGCCGCATCCCCCTTATTAATCTTGACGGTATTCAATGGAATGTTGTTGGTCCAACCATTGAAACGGCATTGAGTAAACATCGGCAGGCTGAGGCATTCAAGAGCCAGATGGAGTTGGCCTACAGGGAGCGGGACCGTTATACTCCCCAGATTATGGAGGCAGTAATGGCAAGCCGCAATTTA